>Ga0194055_10001062_pt1 | contig 22321 bp, 19 predicted proteins | sample SepL449m_MetaG_FD_155482 | JGI IMG/M metagenome (GOLD analysis project Ga0194055, IMG submission 155482) | Anoxic zone freshwater microbial communities from boreal shield lake in IISD Experimental Lakes Area, Ontario, Canada - Sep2016-L442-9m | ecosystem: Environmental > Aquatic > Freshwater >... | reverse complement strand
CTGCTGGTGGATGTGGCCCGTGCTAGCGGCCGCCCGGTGACCTTCACGGTGGCGCAGTTGTTCGAGGACCCCACGCACTGGCGCGAAGTGCTCGACTCGGTGGCCGAGGCCAACAGCACCGGGGTGTTGCTCCGTCCCCAGATCATCCCTCGGTCGGTGACCATCATGACCAGCCTCGATACCTACCACCTGTTCATGGAGCGTCCCTCGTATCGGGCTATCGCCGATCTGCCGCTGGCCGAGCGGGTAGCCCAGATGCGCCGGCCCGAGGTGAAGCGGGCCATCGTGGGCGAAGAGAGCGTGGACGGAGGCCCCAACGACTTCATGGCGTTAGTGGTGGCCCTGTTCGGGCCGGCACTTCCGGTGACCTTTCCGCTGACCGATCCGGTCAACTACGAGCCGAGCTTCGATGAGTCGGTGTGGGCCCGGGCGATGGCGGTCGGGGCTGACCCCATCGAGTACATGTACGACCTCTTGCTGGCTGACGAGGGCACGGCGTTCTACGCTCTTCTTGGTTCGAACTTCGTCAACGGAACCTTGGACGTCTGCCGCGAGATGCTCCTGGACCCCAACACGGTTACTGGCCTGGGCGATGCCGGAGCCCACGTCAATCTGATCTCGGACTGCTCGGCATCGACGTTCCACCTCACCCACTGGGCTCGTGACCGCTCAGTAGGTGAGCGGCTGCCGATCGAGCTGCTGGTCCACAAGATGAGTGGCGCCAACGCCGAGCTCTACGGATTCGACGACCGGGGAACACTCTCCCTGGGTAAGCGGGCCGACGTCAACGTCATCGACTTCGATCGGCTGCGCATCTGCCCGCCGGTACTCCGCCACGATCTCCCGACGGGCGAGAGCCGGATCATGCAGCCAGCCGAGGGCTACTTGGCCACGCTGGTCAACGGCGAGGTGACGAGGCGCCACGACGCCGACGCCGGGGCCCGATCCGGGCGCCTGGTGCGTGGCTCGGCCTGAGCCTCAGCGCACCAGAGCGAAGAACGAGCGCAGCTCGCTGACGAATGCCTCGGGCTGCTCGAAGGCGGCGAAGTGGCCGCCCTTGTCGAGCTCGTTCCAGTATCGGATGTCGGTGAAGCGGCTCTCGGCCCAGCGCCGAGAGATGCGGATGATCTCCTTGGGGAAGATCGAGCACCCAGTAGGCACGGCGATCGTGTCAGCGGCACCTTTGTCGAAGCTGTGCTCGAAGCTCTCCCAGTAGAGGCGGGCCGACGATGCCCCGGTGCCCGGGAGCCAGTAGAGCATCACGTTGTCGAGGAGCTCGTCGCGGCTCAGGACATTCTCCGGATGGCCGTCGCAGTCGGTCCACGCCCAGAACTTCTCCACCACCCAGGCGCACTGGCCCGCGGGGGAGTCGACCAGCCCGTAGCCGAGCGATTGGGGCCGGGTGGACTGCTGCTTGGAGTAGCCCGCCTCCCACTGTTGGTAGTGGGCCATCGAGGCCAAAGCGGTGTGCTCGGTCTCGGTCATGTCCTCGAAGGACAGAGACGAAGGCGGTACCACCGGCATGTTCATGTGGATGCCCGCCAGGTGGCCGGGGTCCTCTTGGGCGAGTCGGCTGGTGACGGCTGATCCCCAGTCGCCGCCCTGGGCCCCGTACCGGTGGTAGCCGAGGCGGGCCATGAGCTCCGCCCAGGCCTCGGCGGTCCGCTCCACTCCCCAGCCGACCGTGGTGGGTTTGGCGCTGAAGCCGAAGCCCGGCAGCGACGGGCACACCACGTGGAAGGCGTCATCGGCGCTTCCGCCGTAGGCCACTGGGTCGGTGAGCGGGCCGATGACCTTCTGGAACTCAGCGATCGAACCGGGCCATCCATGGGTGATGACCAGCGGCAGGGCGCCGGGGTGTGGGGAGCGCACGTGGATGAAGTGGATGTCGAGGCCGTCGATTTCGGTGATGAACTGGGGGAAGGTGTTGAGGCGTGCCTCGGTGGCTCGCCAGTCGTAGCCGTCGGCCCAGTAGGCACAGAGCGCTCGGGTGTAGTCGAGGGGGATCCCCTGTGACCAGTCGTCGACTGTTTCGGCCTCGGGCCAGCGAGTTCGCTCTAAGCGGAGGCGCAGGTCGTCGAGGGCTTCTTCGGGGATGTCGATGCGGAAGGGCCGGATGGCGTCGCTCATAGCGCCAATGTAGAACTGCGGCAGTCCGGGTGCACGCCAGGCTCAAGACCGGGGCCTGGCTCTCCCTGGCCCCTACGCTGGCCGCCAGAGCCGACAAGTGGGGAGCAACCGTGGAGTTCACCGTCACCCAGACCATCGCCGCACCCAGGGAGCAGGTACTCGAGGTTCTGGTCGACCCCGGCTACTACCGCTACCTGGGTGCACAGTCGACGACGGTGCAGGCACCCGAGTTGCTGTCGGCCTCCGATGAGGGCGGCACCATCAGCACCCGGGTCCGCTACGCCTTCAACGGCACCCTCTCGGGCCCGGCTGCATTGGTGGTCGATGTCGACAAACTCACGTGGGTCATCGAAACGAACTTCGACCCGATGACGCATACCGGGACGGTGGTCGTGGTGCCGGATCACTATGAGGGGATGCTCCGGTGTCACGGCACCCTCACCCTCGACAGTGGCGACGATGCCGGCGACGATGCCGGCGACGATGCCGGGGTGACGGTAGAGACGGTGTCGGGCCGACTCGAGGTCCGAGTCCCACTGGTGGCCCGCTCGGCCGAACAGGCGATCTTCGGAGGTTTCCGCCGTCACCTCGAGGTCGAGGCGGCAGCCATGGCCGACTACTGCTCCCGGATCCGCTGACGGACGACAAGATGGGTCAGTAGGGAGCCCAGGTGCGGTCAGGCATCGTGTTGGCCAGCCAACAGATAGCCCGATCCCTGGTCGGTCGCACTGATGGCGAAGAAGCGGTCGGATCCGCCAGCGTTACCACGAGAGCCCAGGAACGGTGCGTTGAAACTGAACACACCACCGTCGGCCCCGACCATCCAGTAGCCCCCGGTAGCGCGGTCTGCGGCCAGTCCCACGACCGGGCTGTTGATCGGAGTTCCCCCCATGGAGCCTTGGAACCGGGCATTGCCGTAGCTGAACACGCCACCATCGGAGGCGACCATCCAGTACCCGCCACCACCGGCCGTGGTGGCCATAGCGACGATGGGACAGTTGAGGTGGCTACCTCCCATCGACCCGTAGAAGGAGGCATCACCGAAAGCGAATAGCCCACCGTCGGCCGCCACCTCCCAATATCCGCGCCCGTCTGCGGTGGGTGTGATGCCTACCACCGGACTGTTGAGGACAGTTCCGCCCATCGACCCATAGAAGACGGCATCGCCGAATGTGAACACCCCGCCGTCGGAAGCCACCTGCCAGTAGCCGCCTCCGTCTGCGGTGGATGCGATGCCCACCACGGGTCGTGCCGGGGTGACGCCGATGCCAGGCAGCGACCCGTAGGAGGCAGCACCTCCGAAGGAGAACACCCCGCCATCGGCTGATGTCATCCGGTAACTGGAAGTACCCGTGGTGCTGGTTTTGCCAGCAGCAGCAGCAGCCAGGCCGGTGAACGGCGATGTCGATGTGATACCCGCCGGAGATGCCACGGCGGTGCCGAAGCCGTAGACCGCGCTGGCCTGGGGCAGTGAGCGCCCTCCGCACACCAAGACGAACGAATAGCCACGAGCCTCCAGCCCGGTGATGATCTGCGCCAACGCGGCCACTGTCTGACTCCGGTTACCACCCCCGTCGTGCAGCCCGGCGACCGCCCCCGGAAATGCTGCCCCCACCACGTTGTTGACGATGGCGCCCACCCCAGGGGTGCGCCAGTCCCCAGAATCGATCGAGTAGCTCATGGTGGTGAGGCCGAACCCGGCCAACAAGTCGACCGATGTGGGGCTAAAGGCGTCATACGGCGGGCGGATGCAGTTCGGAGTTGTCCCGGTAGCGGCCGTGATGGCGTGCTGGGTATCGCCGATCTGGTGTTGATACTGAGAGGCCGGGAGGGTGGCCAAGTTGGCATGGGACCACGTGTGGTTCTGCACCGGGTAGCCAGCATCGCTGACCATCCGGCTGATCTGCGGTGTGGCGGCAACCTCGTAGCCGACCTCGAAGAACGTGGCCGGGACGTGGTAACGCTGCAGGACGGCCAACACTTGGGCTGTGTACTGGCTGGGTCCATCGTCGAAGGTGAGGGCGATGACCCGCTGGCCGGCCGTGGATACTCCTCCGGGTGCCTGATACGTGTAGAAGGCAGGGTTCGAGGTCGCCGCCGAGGCCATTGGTCCCGGCACGAAGGCGCCGACAGTCGTGGACATGGCCAGCACCGTGATAGCGGCGATCAGGTACTTCTGCACTCGTCTCACGAGACTGTCCTCCCTGGGGACTCAAGTATTCCGACTACAGGCCGATGTACTGGTGAGCGGTCGTGAACCAGGAGGTGGATCGAGTGAGTGATTCTGAAGCGTTCCGTAGGTGCCCCCACTGCGCCACTGAGGGGATTCCCATGTTGGTGGTCTATCCCCGACTGGTGTCCGGTTCGGCCACGAACTGGAAGTGCCGGTCGTGTAACCGGTACTGGTCTGACACCCAACTGCTCGTGCTCAGCGCGTCTTAGGTCATCCCGGGGCGACAACGGATGCACCTGTAGGCCCGACCGCGTCCATGACTTACAGGACAGGTCCGATCAGCGTGGTCTGCCTCGAACGCTGGGCCAGCATGGTGGCGAACTCGCCCATGGCGTTGAGAGCGGTTTCAGCCTCCTCGTCCGTCGTGCCGAGGAAGGGCCCGAAGGCGGCGTTCCCCATGAGGTAGGTGAGGAACACGTTGGCGCAGATCGGGACGTACTCACCCTCGAGCCCAAAGATGAGCGAGATCGACTCCTCGATGGCGTGGACCAACGGAGGCTTGATGTCGCCGGTCTCTCCGGCCGCCAGGCTGCTAGCGGCCAGGAACCGGTACAACCGGAACCAAAGAGAGATCTCGGGGATCGACATGATCTGGGTCACATAGTTGCCGGGTTGTCCGATGCTCAGCACCGGTTGATCGGCCCGGACCATGTCGCTGATACGGCGGCCGAGATCGTCGGCGACGGCTGCTAGTAGCCCGTCTTTTCCACCGAAGTAGCGAGTGATGTAGTTGGTGGCCGTGCCCGACGCCTCGGCGATCATCCGACTGGTGATCTCTTCGACCGAGTGAATCTGCAGCAGATCGATGGTGGCGGCGATCATCCGGGCTTCGTTGGCCACCTGGATGGGGAGCCTGCGCTTGGGGACATACTGGGCTTGGATCGGGGTATCGATGACGGTCACGGTGGGCCGACTATACCGGTCCTCGCAACCGAACTGCTACCACTTTTCTGCCCAGAATCCGTTTGAGAAGCCTCCTGGGTTGCAGGTTGGTTGCTCAATCAGCGTAATTGTGTAACGCGGTGACCCAGTCGGTGGCGATGGCGCTCTGCGCGGCAGTAAGCGTGAGGGTGCCCGAACAGACCAGGCGACGGAGGACGGACTCGAGGGTGTCCTTGGAGTTGTACGTCGAGGTTGCACCTGGTCGGTCGTTGGGCTGAACCCACAGGTTGGCCGGGTCGTTCGGGTCGCCGCCGAGTTCAAGGGGGATGAGATGGTCGTACTCGCCCGTGGAGAACGACCCGGTGTAGTTGTAGGCGGCAGCTGACCCCCGTTTTTCGGCCCCGGTAATGCTCGACGGTGGTCGGATGGTCGATGTCCACCCTGATCGGCAGATGGTGGAGCCGATGGTGGCCTGGGTCACCTGAGGGTTGACCGCTCCTGGGGTGCATGCCGGATCGGGCAGGGTGTCACCCCCGGTGGTTCGGTAGTGACAGGTGCCGGGATCTGGCTGGCGTTGCACGGTGTACGTGGACTGCGCACCGGGCCCGATGACGATGCCCGGGGTGCTGACAGCAGCAGTGCTCCCTGTCGACGGGGGAGTGGTTGCCTGGTCGGTGGAGACACTCGATCTGCACGCTGCCAGCGCGATTGCCGTCAGGGCCAGGGCTACGGCTACGGCGTAGTGGTGAGCCCGGGTGCGACTGCGGGTGCTGGTGTGCGAGCGCATCAACTGTCTGGGTAGTGGATGGTGGCCGCTGAGCCCCGACTGGTCGATTCGATGGTGATGCCGTTGGGGAGGGCGTCCTTCAACTCCTGCACGTGGCTGATGACGCCAACCATCCGACCTCCGTCCTGCAACGAGCGGAGTACGTCGATCACGGTGTCGAGCGAGTCGCCGTCGAGCGATCCGAATCCCTCGTCGACGAAGAGTGCACCGATCGTGTAGTTCGATCCGGCCGACACAACGTCGGCCAGACCGAGCGCCAGGGAGAGCGCGGCCATGAAGGTCTCCCCGCCGGACAGCGTGGTGGCTGGACGGGACTGTCCGGTCTCGGCATCGAGGACGGACAGGTCGAGACCCCAGGGCTTGCGCCCGTCGGTGTACTCGCGATTGAGCTCCAACGCATACCGGCCACCGGTCATGGCCTCGAGCCGGTGGTTGGCCTGAGCCAGTACCTGGCGCAGGTAGTAGGCGAGCACCCAGTGGTCGAGGGCGACCCGGGCACCGACTGCCCCTGATGCTGTCCCGGCGCAGATGGCGGCCAGGTGCTCGGCCTCCTCCTTGCTCTTGCGGGCGTCGTCGATGGCACCGACCCGGGATGCCACCTCAGCCGCGGCGGTATCGATCGACTTGATGCGCGATGTCACCACGGCCAACCGGCCGATCAGCCCGGCTGACCTGCCATCAGCAGTCTTCTCGGCTTCCATTAGGGGTGTCGGATCGGGACGTTCCGTCGGTCCTCCGTCCTCCTGGTACTGGGCGATCCGGGCGCTGATGTCTCGACGTTCGTGGGCACGCACCTCGATCGATGTGGACTCCCGATCGACCTCCTCGGCCGGCCGTCCCCACGACTCGAGTCGAGATGGGTCGTCGACCTCGAACTCGGTCAGGGTCGGCTTCAGCACCGTCAGGTTCTGGTCCAGGGCGGCCGTCGCCTCCTCGACGGAGCGTAAGGCGACGCTGAGTCCAGTGATGGCTTCTGCCAACAGCCGGCGGTCCCGTGCCGCATCGGCTGTTGAGGCCAATGCGCCGTGTGCGGTGATGAATGCATCGCGCTCGAGGTCCCACTGGGTGCCTGCGGCGGCCAGGACAGCCCGGTCGGTCTGCAGTGCCGCCACTTCGGCTGCCGCAGCGTTCAGTCCAGCGCTATGCGCCTCGGTGAGCTGTTCGATCTCTTGCCCGAGCCGCAAGCCTTCGGACTCGAACCCGATGATCGCATCCAACACGGCTTGCGCTTCGGCTAGCTGAAGCGTGAGATCCTCGACGTCCCCCGGATCACCGAACGACTCCACCGATGCATTGGCTGCCGCCAGCTCGACCCGTCGGGCCTGGCACACCGAGCTGAGCCGGGCCGCAGTCTCTTCGGCTTGCTGCAGTATCTCGTCGGTGGGGGCATCCACGGTGAGTTGGGCCAGCGAGGGGTGTTCCCCGGATCCACAGGTGGGACACGGCGCGCCGTCGACCAGGTGTTCAGCCAGGCGGCCAGCCAGCCCAGCCCGCCACGCGGCGCGGACCGTGTGGGCGTCCACGAGGGCCTGTGCTTCGGCATCGGCCGCCTTGTCGACGTCGGCCTCGAGGGTGGTGACCCGCAACAGGCCAGTATCCCGTTGGGCGGCCTGGCGGGCGGCCTGGGCGAGTTCGTGGACCCGGACTTCGCTTGGGACGCGTCCAACCGCAGACGCCACTGCTGTGCTGAGCGACTCCTTGGCTGTGACTAGGGCGGTGCCGAGTGCGTCTACGGAACCCGATGATTCGTCGAGGGCGGTCTGACGCTCCGCCAGGCTCCGTTCGACGGAGGCCATCTCTCCTTGGCGTCGGATCAGGTCGGCGTAGTCGCCGTCCGCTTTACCGAGCACGACGGCGTCGGCGGCAACCAAGGCGGCCAAGTTAGCCAAGGCAGCCGAGGTATTGGCCCCATCGAGGGTGGATGCGTCGTAGGTGGTGATCCATGCCCCGTCGATGACGGTCCGCAGGCGGTCCCGATCGATGCAACCAGCGACCAGCGCGTCGGTTGCCTTCCGCCACTGAGTGAGAGCTGGACCCAACCGGGCCACGGTGCGGGCACGATCGAGCGCCTCGAGCGCCAGCCGATCGGCCTCGGCCTGGACGGGAAAGTCTTGTGCGGCCAGGAGGTCGGCCCGCCAGCGATCCCACCTTGTGGCCGAGGCCTCTGCCACTGCACGCTGTGAGCGGGCTTCGGCCAGGGCTGCGGTGGCGCTGTCCCGTTCGGTTGCGATGGCCCCGGCCAGGTCGTCGAGCACGGACCGGTGGCGGTCGAGGTCGCCGGGATCGAAGGCTTCCGCCGTGAGCGACGGGTCGGGCAGGGCCGGTGGGTCGACGTCCTCGGTGGCCGATCGAAGCGCGATCAGAATGTCGGTCCGGATCTGCTCGACCAAGGCGGCACTACCGCTGCTGAGCTCGGCGTAGGCCACCCGGCGTGCTGCGGCCAGTTCCTTGAGCGCCTCAGTGGTCTTGGTGTAGCTGGCGATCGGAAAGAGGCGCCCGAGCAGGGCGGCGCGCTGATTGGTATCGGCCTTGAGCACTTCTTCGAACTTGCCCTGAGGAATGAGGACGACTTGTTCGAACTGCTCCTTACTGAGGCCGATCAGTCGGAGGATCTCTGTGTTGACGGCGTTCTTGCGGGTCAGGCCGCCGCCATCGGCTCCAGCCTCTTTCAGTACGACCTTGGACTCGTCGTACACCGGAGCCCCGACACCTCGGATGCGGGGCCGGTACTGGCCAGGTGAGCGCTCGACCTCCCACACCTTCCCATCGGCTTCGAAGGTGAGGGACACCGTGGTCATCGACTGGTCGTCTGCGTACTGGCTGCGGACGTGGCTGTCGGAACGGAATCCGGGGAGGTCGTCGTAAAGGGCGTAGACGATGGCGTCGAAGATCGTGGACTTGCCGGCCCCGGTGGGACCGGTGATGGAGAAGACGCCATGGCGGCCCAGCCGGGCGAAATCGACTTCGAACGCTCCGGCGTAGGAGCCGAATGACTGGATACGGAGGGTGAGCGGCCTCATGCGTCTGCCGATCGGAGGGCGCCAGCCAGCGCATCGCGGATCATGTCGCGCTCTGACTCCGTGGGTGCATCTTGGCGGAGCTCGGTCAAGAACTCGACGATGACGTCTTCCTTGGGTTGGTCTTCGAGCGCTGTCCGTCCTGGTCCAGAAGAGATCGGTGCACCCGTTTCGAGGCCGGCCGGCATGTAGCGCAGGCTGACGGCGTGGGGGAATCGGACGCGGAGACGCTCCATCGGCTGAGTCTGCACGGTGGCGTCGGTCAGCCGGGCTGACACCCAGTGGCCGACGTAGCGGTCGTGAGCCGGATCGACCAGCAGTTGGTCGAGGGTGCCGGTGAGGGTGACCACCGGGCGTCCGACTGGCACCGACAGTGTGCGCACGCCTGTGAGGCCAGAGGCATCCACGTCGAGCAGGCGAACAGACTTCGGGTGGTCCTCGCTGAAGGAGTAGGGGAGGGGGGATCCCGAATAGGCGACCGTGTCGTCGCCGCCGATGCGCTGCGGCCGGTGGAGATGACCGAGGGCGACGTAGTCGAACCCCGCGAGTACCGCGGCGTCGACCAGGTCAGTACCACCGATGGACAAGATGCGCTCGGACTCTGAGTTCACGCCCCCCGCTACGTAGGCATGCGCCACGCAGATGGTCGGTACCGGGTCGTCAGGGTCAAGATGGGCTCGCCCGGCTTCGACGGCGTCGGCCAGCACGTTCTGATGGGTACGAGTCCGAACCGATCCGTCGATCTCCGGATGCGGGGCAGGTACGGCGTACGGGTCGAGGAACGGGACGGCCAGCACGGCCACACGCTCGGCACCGGCAGCGAAGATCCATGGGACTGGCTGACCCTGATCATCGGCGAAGACGTGCACACCTCCACGGGCCTGGCGGGCGGCACCAAAGCCCAGGCGGCGGGCGCTGTCGTGGTTGCCGGAAATGAGGGCCACCACGGCTCCGGCGGCAAGGAGCCCCTCGAGCCCTTCGTCGAGCAGGGCGACGGCATCCTCGGCGGGCATCGATCGGTCGTAGATGTCGCCGGCCACAATGACCAGGTCGACCCGGTGCTCGGTCACCTGTCCGGCCAGCCAGACCAAGAAGGCACGCTGTTCGGCTTCCATCGACTCGCGTTCGAACCGGCGCCCGATGTGCCAGTCGCTGGTATGGATGATCTTCATGGCCGCGTTCCCCTCACCGGCACACACTGCCAGACGGGTGTATCACCCAACGCGACAGAGGAGAGAAGAGCGAGGCAGGAGGCGCGGAGAGGCAGGCAGACGGCCGGCAACTTCAGCGTCTGGCTCTCAATCCAACGGGCCCGGGGTTTCGCCGGTTTCGCTCAGTCGCACCACGGCGATGATCGTGTCCTCGAGTGCAGTGGTCCCGTGGCCAGGGCCTCGGGTGTTTTCTTGCAGGACGATGTCGCCGGCCGCGATGCGCCGGATCTCGTCACCGGCCGTCACCTCGAAAGCGCCGGACATGAAGAGCATCAACTGGCGGGCTGGTGCCGGGTGGGCCGAATCGCTCCAACCGGCCGGCACTCGGATCATCAGGTACTCGGATGCTGCTATCGGCTCCGACACGTCGAAGGGAGGAGCCGGAGGGACGAACTCCCGGGGAGCGAAGGCCATCTCGAGGTCCTCGAACCGGGATACGCCGTCTGTATCGCTGTAGAGCCTGATGAACCGCATCGGTTCATCCTCGCAGAACGGCGTACCGGCGGACCGTCTTCACCCACATGGCTCACAGGCCGCGGTAGAGGGCGTCCATGAGTGAACGGTTGCGGCTGCTCTGCCACCGGGGGATCACGTGGTTCATGGCGTAGCCGAAGGCCACCGAGGCATCCGGGTCGGCGAACCCGAGGGCCCCGCCGGTGCCGAAGTGTCCGAAGCTCGCTGGGTTCGGCCCGAACGGCCGTCGTTCGGTAGTGGGCTTGAACCCGAGCCCGAAGGTGACCTCTTCGCCGAGGATCGGGCAGTAGCCCACCGACTGCGGTGCGGTGGCCTCGGCCAGCAGGGCCTTCGAGAGCAACCGACCGGGCTCGAGCAGCCCCTGGTAGATACGGGCGATTCCGGTAGCCGTGGCATGGCTGTTGGTGGAAGGTATCTGGGTGGCGCGCCACGGCCGAGTGTTGACCACACCTATCGACGAGTAGCCCGGGGGATTGAAGTAACTGAGTTGGGTCATCCGGGCATCGTCAGCCAGCGTGACTGGGTCGGGGAGGGGCGGCATCTCCCCGAGGGCCCAGATGACCTCGGCGCACCGGACTTGTTCGACCTCGGGGAGGCCGCACCAGATGTCGGCGCCGAGGGGCTCGGCCACCGACTGCAACCGGGTGCCCGGGAGCTCGCCGGTGACCCGGTGGATGATTCCGCCGATCAGATGGCCGTACGTGTTGGTGTGATACGCGTGCCGGGTCCCCGGCTCCCACCACGGCTCCGTGGCGGCCAGGGCCGCGGTCATGGTGTCCCACTCCCACAGGTCGGCGTCCGTCAGGGGAATCCGAATGGCGGGGACCCCGGCCCGGTGACACAGGGCGTGGCGCATGGTGGCCGACTCCTTGCCGCCAGCGGCGAACTCGGGCCACACCGACGCCACCGGGTCGTCGAGGGCGATGCGTCCCTCGTCGACCAGCTGCAGCGCCAGCAGCGCCACGACCGCCTTGCCTACCGAGTACACGTCGACCAAGGTGTCGGCCTGCCAGAGCCGGGTGCGGTCGGCATCGGCCCATCCCCCCACCAGATCGATCACTGGCTCACCGTCGACCAGCACGCACAACCCCGCCCCGACCTCACCTCGCTCGACGAAGTTACGGGCGAACTGCTGGCGGACCTCGTCGAAACGGGGGTCGCAGCGCCCAGCGATGGGGACGTCGTCGACCGTGGTCGGACCCTCCATGGCTGCTGGCGTCAGCTACCTGACTGCGATGCCAGGGTGGAGGCGAAGATCTGCCAAGCCAGCAGGGACTTGGCCACCAGGCTGAGGGTGATGTAGGCCCGCTCGCCGAACAGATAGTCCCGCCACTTGCCCACCTGGTCGTACTGGAGGAACTGATTGATGGCAAAGGCGTTGAAGAAGATGAAGAGCGAGAAGAAGATGGCGTAGACGAAGCCGGGGGCATGGGCGCTGGAGCCGGGGCCGGCCAAGTAGATGCCGATGGCCAGCCACGGGGTAATGCCGGCTCCGCACCCGAGGATGAATGGCCACCAGCCTCCCCCGGGGGACTCGTAGCGCTCCTGTAGCCACCCGAAGGCAATCATCGAGGCGTTGACTCCGATCAGCGCTACGAATGCGGCGATGTCTTCGATCCCGACCAGCTGAGCGATGAGCACGATCATCAGCGACGAGCTGACCGAGTATTCGATCCAGCGATAGGGATTGCGGGAGCGGGCCAGATCGGCGGAGTACCGGCTCCACCCTGGACCAGCCACGGCGAAGTGGGCGATGGCGGAGCAGAAGAAGAAGGCGGCTACCACCCACGCCGTGCGCAGGTCGAACAGCTGGACCAAGTCGCGGGGCTCGGTGCCACCCGGGGGGCCGGTCATGTAGCTGGCGGTGACCGGTAGGGCGAAGCTGTTGGCCAGCACGAGGATGAGGATTCCCTGGGCTAGATGGGCGCATGCAGCCACCAGGTTGTAGCTGCGCAACCGAGCGATGGCACTGGAAACGGCCAGGGTGGTCTTGGTCGAAGGAGGTGAGGACGTCATGATCCGAACACTACAGGCGCGGTCACAAGACTGAGGTGTTCCCCAGTTGGGAGCGCTGGGCGTGCGTGCTTGTCCGATGGCACGGTCGAATGGCTGCCGGTAGATTCCGGTAGATTCCGGTGGTGGGCGCCACCAACTGGATCGGAGCCCTCAAGGAGCGGAACTTCCGGGTCTTCTTCATCGGCCAGGCCGCATCTCAGATCGGAACCGGCATGGCCCCGGTGGCCATTGCCTTCGCCGTGCTCGAACATGGTTCGGCCAGCGACGTCGGCTTCGTGCTGGCCGCCGAGACCCTGCCCCTGGTGCTGTTCTTGTTGATCGGGGGCGTGATCGCCGATCGGTTCAGCCGTCGGTTGGTGATGCTGGGCTCGGACGTGCTTCGCTTTGCCGCCGAGGCCGCCCTGGGCATCTGGATCTTGGTGGGGACCCCACCCCTGTGGGGCTTCCTTCTCCTCGCCGGGCTGCTCGGAATCGGAATGGCGTTCTTCACTCCGGCCATGACCGGACTTGTGCCACAGATCGTGGACGAGACGAACCTGCAGCAGGGCAATGCACTGAACGGTCTCGCCGAGTCGGGAGGTGGGATCGCGGGCCCGGTCTTGGCCGGGATCATCATCGCAATCTCGGGCCCGGGTTGGGCCGTTCTGGTCGATGGCTTGTCGTACCTGGTCAGCGTGGTCTCACTGGCCATGGTGCGAGCTGACTGGAGCATCATCAGAACAAGCGACACCTTCCTGGTGTTGATGCGTCAGGGCTGGGATCAGTTCTGGAGTCGGACGTGGCTGTGGGTCATCGTCGTGCAGGCATCGGTGGTGAACATGCTCATCTACGCCCCGTTTTTTGTGCTCGGTCCGGTGGTGTCCAAGGAGCACCTGGGTGGGGCTACGGCATGGGGCATCATCCTGGCCGCACTGGGTGCTGGTGCAATGGTCGGAGGGACGGTGATGCTCCGGGTGCATCCGCGGCGTCCACTCCTCATCGCCGTGATGACCACGTTCTTGTGGGCAGTCCCCCTCCTGGCCCTGGCCTTTCCGGTGTCGATCCTGGCTATTGCCGTCGGAGCGTTTCTCAGCGGTGGATCGATGTCTGTCTTCGGAGCGCTCTGGAACACGACCATGCAGCGCGAGATCCCTCCTGAGGTGCTGTCGCGGGTGAGTGCCTACGATTGGTTCGGGTCGTTGGTGTTCCTGCCGCTGGGCATGGCCCTAGTGGGGCCGCTGTCGACATCCCTCGGCACCACCACCGTCCTGGTCGCCGTGGCCGCGCTCACCGTGATGCTGACCGCCGGGGTGCTGCTGGTTCCATCGGTCACCGGCCTGCGGGCACCGGAGGCGGCGTAGGGATCGGACGGCAGATCAGTGGTCGGAAGATTGCAGCCGCGGATCGTGGGGAGTAGTTACCTGGTCGTCGGTTGTAGTTACCTGGTCTTCGGTTGTTGCCGATGCCGTCGTTCGGCCGATCCCCATGCGACACCGGGAAGGGATCGGCCCGCTCATCCCCGGTTCGGGCCGGCCGATCCGCTACCGCTTGCATAGCGGATTGCATTGCATATCGATATACTTATCGCATGGCACAACTCGTCACCCGTGTAGATGAAGCGCTGATTCTGGAAGTTGATGAACTCGTTGCCCGAGGGGCAGCATCGAGCCGATCCGACTTGGTCAGGATGGGACTTGAGCGCATCATTGACGAGTACAGACGGCAGAAAGCTGGAGAGCAGATCGCCGAGGCCTATCGACAAAGCCCAGAGACGGTTGCTGAACTCAGCGGGCTCGGCACCGCCACCAGGGCGTTGATCGAAGAGGAGCCGTGGTGACGATCCCTCGACAAGGAGACATCTGGTGGGCAGAAATCGAATCTGCTCGCCGTCCAGTCTTGGTGGTTACCCGCTCAGAAGCGGTGCCCGTTCTGACGGGCGTGGTGGTCGCACCCGTCACGAGGACAATCCGCTCCATCCCCACCGAGATCCGACTCGGCACCGACGAGGGGCTCAGCACGGAGTGTGTCGCCAACTTCGACAGCCTCCAGCGCATCAGACGAGCAGCACTAACCACCAAGATCGGTGAACTCGGCGTGCGAGATAGCGAACTATGTAATGCCCTGCGCATGATGAGCGACTGCTAGGTATCACGTTCGCTACCGAGGCGACGAGGGAGAGGCGAACCTCGTCCCGCCACCTCCACCGACCGTTGTCGGATCGACAACATGTTCCCAGTTGAGCGATGAACATCGCGAGAACCGATCGGATCCTCTAGAGAGATTGAACGGCAACATTTGGCGCCGAAACCGCCAGCATGTTGAGATCTCCCGGATCACCAGTCAGCACGACAGCACTCTGGCGGACCGCGGCCGTGGCCACCACGAACGCGTCGATTGCACTCGCAGAATCAAACGCTGCGCCTGCAAGGAGAACTCCGGCGATCTCGGCGATACGGCGATCGGTCGGCGCTATCTCAAGTTTGCCTAGGACGCGGTTCACCGTGTCTCGGCGAGCCCGGGTCCGGCTGGTCTCGGCGAGAACGGGTGCTGGGACCACCGCGAATCCGCCCCGTCGTTCGATGGCCTCCAACACGGCTTGAGCCCGCCGCGCCGCAGAGCCTCGTTCCCGAGGAGATGCCAGGACGGAGACCGCTTCGGCGTCAAGGACAACTACCGTGCTCAAATGGCGCTCAGCCTGCGGCACGTTGTGACCCACTCCGGACCTTGCGCTCAAGTTCAGTGATAACCACTTCTGCTTCTGCCACCATCTCTTCGTCTGCCGGACCGAGCTCCACTTCGAGTTGGTCCAGCAGCAAACGAAGTTCTGATCGGGCGAGCTCATGGCGCAAGGCGCGATCAACGAAGGCGCTCACTCCTCGTGGGCCAGCGAGTTCCCGGACTCGCTCGACCACCGTCTCGTCGATTGTGACTGAGATTCTTTCCGTTGGCATGGTCTAATCATATAACTATATGATTAGACGGCACCAGCAATCTTGTTGGTTGTTGATCGCCGCGGAACTGGACGCGATTGCACCATCACTCCGACTGGTCTGGGGACTCGCAAGTTCTTCACCATCGAGCCCGGTCGTTTCACTCCCATCGAATCGTTCGACGGTCACCTCGTCGGTGACGAGGAGCACTTCTTCGAAGGTCTCGCCCTTCCACCAGTGGTACCAGGTTGAGAGCCGCGGGAAGTCGGCGGCGACTCCCATGGCGGCGCTGAAGCTGGCGAGGTCATCGGCAAACTCGTCATCTTGTCTGGCCGCCCATGTGGCCTCGAACTCGACGACTCCATCCCGACCTCGATGCAGAACTCCATGCCGGCATCCGGTCTCTTCACGCTTTACCTTCGCTCTATCGTCCGACATCGCCGAACTGTCTACACATCCCGCCCGACCCGTCGCTAGCCGTCCATTGCATGAACAACATGAATGTGCCTAAGGTGGCTCAAGCATTCGCGTCATGCGTTATCGAAGGCAAGCACCGAGGTACCTCTTCTTCGAGGTACCACTAGGGAGACTCCGTGCCCCTTCGAAGCCGATCAGGGGGGCACGACCACTATGAAGCACACGAATCGGTTGCGGAAGCCAGCGGTCATCGGCGGAGTCACAATCTTGGCGCTGATGGTGGGCGGTGCGGCGAGCGCCGCCTCAGGAGTCGCTACTCCCGGGAATCAGGGAGCTCCGTCTGGCCCTGGTGGCGTGACGCCAGGGCCGGCATCTTCGGATGCCATGGCCCAGAAGCTCCAGGAGCTTTACGCCAGCCTGCCCGCTCCGGGCAGCAAGGCATCCAATACTCCAGCGGTGATCCAGAATCTGACGGAAGCGGCGTACATCTGGGGGCTTCCCGCCGAGTACACCTACCGGTTCGCCAAGTACAACCAACTAGTCACTTCTCCGACGAACACGCTGGCCTACTCCTCGGTTCCCGCTGAATGGAACAATCGGGCCAATGCCAATGCCGGCAACTCCTCCGTGCTCTACATCAGCTCCACCATGAATCTCACCACCCAAGACCTGGTCTACACCGTGCCTCCTACGGCGTCCGACTACATCCCGGATCCTCAAGGACCGAACTTCACCGTGTCGCAGATGTTCGACTCGTTCATCAACGTCTTCGCCGACCCCGGCACCCGGACGACGGCTACGTCGGAGCCGACCTCCTACTTGGTGGTCGGACCAAACTCGCGTTATGCCAAAGACATCAACGCCACGATCCTTGGTCACACCTACCCAGTAATCTCGTCGGACACCAACACGTGTGAGCTGTTGGTCAGGATTCTCACCAACACGCTCTCTTCGGGCGCCAAGGGTGTGTCCGCCACGTTGCACGGCGTGGCGGAAAAGTTCGCCATGAATACCCTCCAGCAGTTCCAGGCCAACAACAACACTCCCGTGTTCCCTGCCAACTTCCAGATCACGCCGCCCACGCAAGCCCAGATAGATGCGGCCGATCAATACCAGAACACGCCGGTGCTTGCCTCGGCGTTCTTTGGGCAGGTCGGTGACTCGCTGGCCGAGAATCCACTGCCTACGTCGTCCACCGGTCTGTCGGGAACAGCCTTGGCGAACATGCCCAGCTACATGCCACCGCAGGCCCACGCGGTGACTACCTACCAAGTGCCCTCCGCTGGTCAGCAGGATACGTTGGCCCTGTTCAAGCCCCTAGGTCTGACCCAGGCGGGATTTACCATGCCCAAAGGGTGGACGCTTGCCCAACGAGCAGCATTCAATGCTGGCTTTGCGGCGGGCGCCAGCTTCATCCAAGGCGTACTCGGGAGGCCAACAACATCGAAGACCAACTACTGGTCGTACCTCAACCGGAACATCGGCACCTACGCCAACGGCCCAGTGGGCTACATGTACCGGGCGGTAGGCGTCATCGCCGGGGGGTTCCCCAACCTGCCCCTTGATGGCTTTTATGCACCGATCTTCACCAACAACAACAATGGCCTCGACGGTGCCGGTACCCCGCTCGACGGCAACAACACCTACTCGGTGACGTTCACTCCGCCTGGCCCACACTCGGCCTCACCGCTTCACCTCCCAGTAGTCGGCACATTGCCTCCCATGGTGCTCGACTCCAAAGGCAAAGACGTTGGATTCTGGTCGATCACCCTCTATCAACCTGACGAAGTCCAGGCGGCCTCGCCCTATCTGAGTCAAGTCAGCACCCAAAACCTGGCCTACTCCAGTGCCGACGAAGGAAGCGTCACCAAGGTTGTTCCGGGTGATGGGAAGACGTCACCAGGCCTCATGACCCTGCCCACCAATCCAGGCCTCGGCACGCTCAACGAGGGAACGGCCCTACTCTTCGGGTCCCACGCGGACTCCTTCGGCCTCTCCCAGAACACTCCGTACTTCATTCATTTCCCCGTAAAGGGCGAAACCAGCTGTGCGGCGGGTGCAGCCTGTACCTTCGAACTGTCGTCGACCTGGAATCCCATGCTCTCGACTGACAGCTTTCCGATCGGCGGCCTCGACATGGGGACGCCGGGGAATTTGTTGCCCTTGGCCTCTGGGTCCGGAACCCTCCGCTACGGCATCGTGCAGCCGGTCACTCAGCTGGGTTCGAGCCAGATCGATCCACCGGTGGGCCAGCCTGGTCTCAAGGCCAACACCGATGGGTCCTACACGATCTGGATGGCGCCGACACTGCCCGCCGGCGTATCCGCTACTAACTGGATCCCGACGCCATCGACCGCCTACTTCTCGGGCCTAGTGCCCGCCGGCACGAAAGTGGGTACGACTATCGAACCCATGATGCGCATGTACGACACCCAGCCCGGCGAGGATACGCCGTCGATCATGCCCTGCCCCCTCAAAGTGCTCGCCTGTGTCGCCAACAACATCGTTGGCCAAGCCAGCTACGTCCTACCCGCCGTGGACGGACCAGAGACGGACCAGAGACGCCACCAGTCACGGTACCTGCATTGACAAACGCCCAAGCTCGAACCGTACGTCACCGCTTCTGATCTCCACGTGCCAGGACTCGCCTGGATCTGGCGTTCGGCATCAGCCTGGTTGCTGGTCAGCCCATCTGGGCAGAGGCAGCAGCAAGGGCCAACTGGCCGGCCTCTTGGCCCCGGGGGTGTGGGCGGAGTTGGTGGAGGCCAGTGCCGACGGGCGAACTGGTGCCGCAGCCAAAGTGAAATGCTTGGTCGGTGATCATCACCCTGCACCCTGCCCTTGAACCCCTTGCTGCCCTAGTGGGAACCTGGACTGGTTCTGGTCACGGTGAGTATCCGACGATCGAAGACTTCGACTATGAGGAGACCGTCACTGGCGGTGACACCATGACCAGGTCCGAGGTTGGAAGAAGTCAGTCTGATCATTCGGGTGCCTAGGATCCGATACAGCCGCGCATCCCCCAGGGAGGTTCCATGTCCGACCGTGCGATCCGAACGGAACAACTGACCAAGCGGTACGGCGACGTGGTTGCTCTCGACCACCTCGATCTCGAGGTGACCCCGGGGGAGGTGGTGGGCTTTCTCGGACCTAACGGGGCCGGCAAGACGACCGCCATCCGTTTGTTGCTCGGGCTCAGCCGACCGACCGAGGGGAGAGCCGAGATCTTCGGGCTCGACTGCCAGAAGCAACCGGCTCAGGTCCATCGTCGGCTCGCGTACGTGGCCGGGGAGGCCGACCTTTGGCCATCGCTGACCGGAGAGGAGACCCTGTCGCTGCTGGGACGCGTATCGGGGCGGGTGGACGAGCACTACCGCGATGACCTCCTGAACAGGTTCGATCTCGACCCAACGAAGAAGGTGCGCGTCTACTCCAGGGGAAACCGTCAGAAGGTCATCTTGATCGCAGCGCTCATGGTCCGACCCGACCTGCTGGTCCTCGACGAGCCAACTAGTGGACTCGATCCTCTGATGGAGCAGGCCTTTAGGGCATGCATCGGCGAGGCCCGTGATCGAGGTCAAACGGTCTTCCTCTCGTCGCACATCATGAGCGAGGTCGAAGCCCTCTGCGATCGGGTGGGCATCTTGCGTAATGGGGCGCTGGTCGAGATGGGCACACTGGCCGAGATGCGCCACCTCAGCGCGCTGACAGTGGAGGCCAGGTTCGACGGGGCTGTTCCCGATCTCTCGAACGTGCCCGGGGTCAGCGACGTCCTCATCGATGGCCAAAACCTCCAGTGTCAGGTCCGTGGTTCGGTCGAGCCGCTGGTGAGTGCCCTGGCTGCATCCAGAGTGACCGGCCTCCTCAGCCGGGAGCCGTCGCTCGAGGAGCTCTTCTTGGCCCAGTACGGAGAGGGAGAGCATGGCCGCTGACCCTGCGGTTCTTGTTCGCGAAAACGAACCAACCCTGACGCGTCGATCACCCATCACGGTGGTGGCCTCCCGGAGCGCACGCGCCGCCGGTCGCTCGGGAGCACTCTGGGGGTGCATCTTCGGTATCGCGATCGCCTCGTCGGCGGTCAGCTACACGCAGATCTACAAGACCCCGGCCAGCCGCGCAGCACTCGCTGCGGCCTATGGATCCAACAATGCCATGAGCGCCCTGTTCGGCCCGGCACCACAGCTCCAGACGGTGGCCGGCTTCACCGTGTTCAAGATCTCCATGACCCTCATGATCCTCGGTGCCGTGTGGGGGCTCCTGACCAGCACCCGGCTCCTTCGGGGTGAAGAGGATCGCGGGCGGTGGGATCTGCTCGTGGCCGGCCAGACCACTCGGCGACGGGCGACGTTCCAGGCCATCGTCGGGCTCGGGGCGGGGGCAGTCGTTCTATGGGCCGGCGCGGCGCTGCTCACTGTTGCCACCGGACAGAGCGACAAGGTGCAGTTCGGCGTCGCTTCGGCGCTGTTCTTCACCTTGGCCATGGTGGCCACGGCCGTGATGTTCCTCGCCATCGGGGCGGTCACCAGCCAGCTGGCCGCCACCCGCCGCCAAGCTGCCTCGCTCGCAGCAGTCGTCCTCGGCATCTCCTACGCGCTGCGTCTGGTTGCCGATGCTGGCGTCGGTCTGCATGGACTCATCTGGGTCTCTCCACTGGGCTGGGTCGAGGAACTCCGACCGTTCACCGCACCCCAGCCGATGGCACTCGTGCCCATCGGTGCGTGCACGGTGATCCTGGCCGGCACCGCGGTGCATCTAGCTGGACGTCGAGATGTCGGCTCCAGCGTCATGGCCGATCGGACCCAAGCGGAATCGCACCTCGGACTGCTCGGCGGGCCCACCATGGCTGCCATCCGGTTGATGCGGTCGACGATCATCGGATGGTGGATGGCTATCGCCACTGCAGCCCTCCTCTACGGGTTCATCGCCAAGTCGGCTGGCACCACCGTCGCTGGTTCGGTGCACGAGGTGCTGACCAAGCTGGGCGCCACCGGAAACGGAACCCAGGCCGTCCTCGGCATGTGCTTCCTCATGCTCGCCGTGCTCACCGGATTCGTTGCTGGCGGGCAGGTCACCGCCGCACGGGCGGAAGAGTCGGGAGGGACGCTGGATCACTTTCTGGTCCGACCGATCTCTCGATGGTCTTGGCTGGGGGGCCGGTACCTCGTCGCCCTCAGCGTCTTGGTGGTGGCTGGGTTGGTAGCGGGCACACTCACATGGCTCGGTGCTGCTGTCCAGCACTCCGGGCTGAGCCTCCCCACCCTCCTGGGTGCAGGAGTGAACTTGGTACCCCCGTCGATGGTTATCCTCGGGGTCGGCATTTTGGCCTTCGGGGTCCGTCCCCGGTCAGTCACTTGGGTCGTCTACGGACTCCTCGGTTGGTCGATCTTGGTAGTGATCGTCGGAGGGATCGGCGCCGTTAGCCACTGGGTCCTCGATACTTCGGTATTCCACCAGATGGCATCGGCGCCTGCCGTACCACCGCACTGGGGTGCCAATGCGGTCATGGCCGGCATCGGGATCACCACCGCGCTGTTTGGAGCATGGGCGTTCCGATACCGCGATCTCCAGGGCGAATGATCGCGCCGGCGCCGCTCGCAGGCGAGGGTCTATCAGCACTACTCGAGCCGATGTGATCAGCCAGGCCCCGATGTCGTCAGAAACCCCACGATCTCGGGCAGGGCCGCCCGGTCCTGGACGAAGAAGGCGTGGCCGCCGTCGTAGGCGTGGAGCTCAGCCCCAGCGATCCTGGAGGCAATAGCCTCGCTGTTGGACATGGGGGCGATCGGGTCGAAACGGCCGCAGGCGACGAAGGTCGGACAGACGATCGCGTCGAGCCGATCCCAGACGTCGTGTCCCCGGCGGGCCTCGAGCTGTGCCCGCCTGCCCGCCACGACCGCATCGTCGCTGTCGTCGTCGGGACGGGCCAAGAGAGCGACCAGTCCACGGTCGCCGGGGTGGTCGGCCAGCCACGCCTCGTCAAAGCGATCGTCAACGAGGCTCGCCCTCATCGCCTCTCTCTGGTCGGGAGGGAGCGATTCGAGCTCGTGCAGCGGGTACGAGGACCCACCGGCCCCACCTGATGATGTGCACAGCAGCGCCAGGCGTTCCACTCGGTACGGGGCGGTGACGGCCAGCTCTTGGGCCACCATTCCTCCGAAGCTCACCCCGAGCACCCGTGCACGTTCCCATCCCACTGCATCCATCAGAGCCAGTGCATCGGACGCACACCGGGCCATGTCGTAGGG
>Ga0194055_10001060_pt1 | contig 22333 bp, 28 predicted proteins | sample SepL449m_MetaG_FD_155482 | JGI IMG/M metagenome (GOLD analysis project Ga0194055, IMG submission 155482) | Anoxic zone freshwater microbial communities from boreal shield lake in IISD Experimental Lakes Area, Ontario, Canada - Sep2016-L442-9m | ecosystem: Environmental > Aquatic > Freshwater >... | reverse complement strand
GTCCGGCCCTGGGCGAACTGCTCGGCCGCGATTCGCAGACGATCAACTCCGGCGGCGAGAAGATTTTCGCCGAGGAAGTGGAGCGCGCGGTGGCCAGCCACCCGGCGATCTACGACGTCGTGGTCACCGGCCGGCCGTCGGAGCGTTGGGGCAGCGAGGTGGTGGCGGTCGTGCAGTTCGCCCAGGGCCGGACAGCCACCGATGACGAACTCGCCGAGGCCTGCCGGCAGCACATCGCCGACTACAAGGTGCCCAAGGCGTTCGTGCGCACCGACTCCATCGTGCGATCGCCGGCGGGCAAGGCGGATTACCGCTGGGCCAAGGCCGTGGTGTCGGCGGCTATGCCCCACTGACGGGCGTGGCTGCGATGTCGCATCGCTTTCGGCAGCACCATGACCATCGCGAACTCCGTCAGCCCCAGCGCGAGGATCGGCCACAGCGCCCCGGCAAGGAGCGCGAGGAGGACGGGGTGGGTTGGTCGGCTCTGCACAGATCTGGGGCGCAGCCGGGACGCCGCGAAGAACACCGCGGCCGCGGCGAGGAGTGCCGGCAGTAGGCCGATATAAATCCAAAACATAATGGCCCCGAAGTAGCAGGTCTAGCCCAACGGTGAACCTTCTGAGTGTCGCACAGGCTGACGGGAAAGTTGGGGAAATGTTCGCGACAAGATTTGCCCAACGCCTCATCGCGTTATATGGACGCCGTGCATCGGCAACTGCGCCGCCTGCTTCAGGCCGCTACCGAGAGGAAGGGCTCATGACCACCGACTGGACTCCCACCGCCTGCATTCTCTGCGAATGCAACTGCGGAATCGTGGTGCAGACCGAGGTCGCCGACGGGGCCGGCCATCTCGTCAAGATCCGCGGCGACAAGGACCACCCGGCTTCGCAGGGATACACCTGCAACAAGGCGCTGCGGCTGGACCACTACCAGAACAACCCGACCCGGCTGACCTCGCCGATGCGCCGCCGCGAGGACGGCTCGTACGAGGAAATCGACTGGGACACCGCCGTTTCGGAGATCGTCGACGGGTTCCGCCGGATCGCCGACAGCCACGGCGGCGATAAGATCTTCTACTACGGCGGCGGCGGTCAGGGTAACCACCTCGGCGGCGCCTACAGCGGCGCCTTCCTCAAGCCGCTCGGAGCGCGGTACCGCTCCAACGCCCTGGCTCAGGAGAAGACCGGCGAGGCCTGGGTGGACGCACACCTCTACGGTGGGCACACCCGTGGCGAATTCGAGCACGCCGAGGTGTCGGTGTTCATCGGCAAGAACCCGTGGATGTCGCAGAGCTTCCCGCGCGCCCGGGTGGTGCTCAACGACATCGCAAAGGACCCCGGCCGGTCGATGATCGTCATCGACCCCGTGGTGACCGACACCGCGAAGCTGGCCGACTTCCATCTGCGGGTCAGGCCCGGCACCGATGCGTGGTGCCTGGCCGCACTCGCCGCCGTCCTCGTACAGGAAAACCTCTGCGACGAAGGGTTTCTCGCCGAGCACACCCACGGCGCGGACGAGGTCCGGGCGGTGCTCGCAGACGTCCCGATCGCCGAGTACGCAGCGATCAGCGGTGTCGACGAGGACCTGCTGCGCGGGGCGGCCCGCCGGATCGCCGCCGCGGGCAGTGTTTCGGTGTTCGAGGATCTCGGTGTGCAGCAGGGGCCGAACAGCACGCTGTGCTCCTACCTCAACAAACTGTTGTGGATCCTCACCGGGAACTTCGCGAAAAAAGGTTCCCAGCATCTGCATTCGAGTTTCGGTCCGTTGTTCAACCACAGCGTCGGAGTCGGTAGGACGCCGGTGACGGGCGCCCCGATCGTCGGCGGCCTGGTGCCCTCGAATTCGGTGCCGCAGGAGATCCTCACCGACCATCCCGACCGGTTCCGGGCGATGATCGTCGAAAGCTCCAATCCGGCGCATTCGATCGCCGACTCCGCGGCCTGCCGCGCCGCCTTCGAGGCGCTGGAGCTTCTGGTGGTGATCGACGTCGCCATGACCGAGACGGCCCGGCTGGCGCACTACGTGCTGCCCGGTGCGACCCAATTCGAGAAGCCCGAGGCGACGTTCTTCAATTTGGAGTTCCCGCACAACACCTTTCAGCTCCGACATCCGCTGTTCGAGCCGCACCCGGGCACCCTTCCCGAACCGGAGATCTGGGCCCGGCTGGTGCGTGCGCTCGGCATCGTCAGCGAGGACGACCTGCGCCCGCTGCGGGAGGCGGCGGTGCAGGGCCGCGACGCCTATACCGCCGCCTTCTTCGCAGCGCTGGCCGCCAACCCGATGCTCAACAAGGTGCTGCCCTACCTGCTCTACGAGACGCTGGGACCGACGCTGCCCGACGGCCTGGCGGGTGCGGCGGCACTGTGGGGACTGGCGCAGAAGGCATTCCTGACCTATCCCGATGCGGTCCGGCGGGCCGGGCACGCCGACGGCAACGCGTTGTTCGACGCCATCCTCGCGGGTCGTTCCGGGGTCACGTTCACCGTGCACGAGTACGGCGACGACTGGTCGCTGGTCAGCCATCCGGATCGCAAGATCGCGTTGCCGATGCCGGAACTGTTCGCCGACATCCGTGCCCTCGGTGATACCCGACCGGTTTGGACCACAACCGATTTCCCGATCGTGCTGTCGGCCGGAGAACGGCGGGCATACACCGCCAACGACATCTTCCGCGACCCCGGCTGGCGCAAGCGCGACACCGGAGGGGCGCTGCGGGTCAGCCCGGCCGACGCCGCGGCGCTGGGCCTGAGCGAGGGCGGACGGGCCCGCATCACCACGGCGGCCGGCAGTGCGGTGGCAAGCGTCGAGGTGACCGACGCGATGCAGCCGGGCCATGCCTCGCTGCCCAACGGGTTCGGCCTGGATTTCGTCGGGAACGACGGCGTGCAGCGCACCCCCGGTGTGGCGGCCAATGAGCTGACCTCGTCGGACTGGCGCGACGCCTACGCGGGGACCCCGTGGCACAAGCACGTGCCGGCCCGCATCGAGGCGGTCCCAGCGTGAGCGACGAGAGCCGCTACTCGAAATAGGCTCGCGTGTTCGCGTGAACGGCCGGGTCCCCAAGGATTTCGTTCACGCTCATCCACCGGAACTGCCCGTGCTGACTGTCGGGCAGGACCAGCGACGTGGCGTCGACGCGTAACTGGTAGGCCAGGACGACGTAATGCGTACTCACGTCGGGAAGCTCTAGCGCGTTGTCGTCGTAGAGGTGTTCGTAGATGCCCAACAGAGTTCCCTCGCTGCGAGGCAGCGCGCGGCCCAGTTCCGCGTGGGTGATACGCAGGAACGCATCGTCGATTCGCTCGTCCTTGTAGATCCGTCCGCCCGGAGTGAACCAGAATCCCTGGGCCGGACGGTTGCGCCGCAACCCGACCAGCACGCACTCCCGCTCGTCACGCACGATCAGGTCGATACTGACCAGCGGCGTATGGCGCAGAACGTTTCCGAAGTCATCCCGCAACAGGAACACATCCCCAGCATCCCACCTCGGAGAGTATCGTCGTCGCACTGGCTACTTGAGGGGTCCGGCGTGGCGGAATCCGGTTTTCCGGAGCAGGTTTGGGGTTCGGCGGCGAACCCCCTGCGCGGTCTGGTCGACACCATCGCCGCGACGCCGTTGGGGTCGCGGATCGTCCGGGTAATCGTCCCGGTGGATCGCGCACTGCTCAACGCCAGCAAGGGGCGCTACACCGTGTTGGGTCCGTTCGGGCTACAGGTGCTCAATCTCACCACCATCGGCCGCAAGTCGGGTCAGCGCCGGCAGTCGCCGCTGATCTACACCCGCGAGGGCGACCGTCTGTACCTGTTCGGAAGCAACTTCGGGCAGGAGACGCACCCGGCGTGGACATCGAACCTGCTGGCCAATCCCGACGCCTGGGTCACCATGGGCGGCAGGGAGATTCCCGTCGTCGCGACGCCGCTCACCGGCGATGAGTACGACCACGCCTACGGCTTGTTCATGAAATACCTCAAGGCGTATCCGGCCTACCGGTCCCGGACCGACCGACAGATCCGGGTGTTCGCCCTGGACCGGCGATAGCGTCCGTAGAATTTCCCCGTGAGCTCTCCATGGGGTGACGAGGTGGTCGAGGACCGCTACGACGGTCACCCCGGTCTGGTCTACCGCGAACGGCCGACCGCCTTCGCCGACCTGTTCAGCGGTGTGGATCGCTGGGCGGCGCGCACCTTTCTCGTCCACGGCGAGCGCCGCATCAGCTTCGGCGAGTTCTTCGCGGCGATCGACGAATCCCGGGACCGGTTGACCGCCCACGGGATTCAGCCCGGTGACCGGGTCATGCTGCTGGCCTACAACAGCCCGGAATGGGTGCTCGCGTTCTGGGCGATCTGGGCCGTCGGCGCGGTGCCGGTGCTGGGCAACCGATGGTGGAGCAACTCGGAGGCGGCGCATTGCCTTGAGCTGGTCGGCCCGCGGGCGGTCGTCACCGACGCCCCCGGGCTGCTGCCCGAGGCCGTCACCGTCCTTGACGTCACCGCACTGCAGGACTGCTTCAGCGCCGGCGTCGACGAATCACCGGTGATTCCCGGGCCGCCCGACGAAGATGATCCGGCCGTCGTCCTGTTCACATCGGGCAGCACGGGAATGCCCAAAGCGGTGGAACTGCCGTTCCGTTCGGTCGTCGCCAACCAGCAGAACGTCCTCGCCCGCTCCCGCCAACTGCCGCACCTCATTCCGGCCGACGGACCGCAGGCGGTGAACCTCATCTCGACGCCGCTGTTTCACATCGGCGCGTTCGCCACCCTGATCACTCAGGTGATCACCGGCGGTCGAATCGTTTTCAGCACAGGGCGTTTCGACCCCGGACAGGTCCTCGCACTGATCGAGTCCGAGCGGGTGCAGCGCTGGGGTGCGGTGCCGACTATGGCGGCCAGGCTCTTGGAACATCCCGACTTCGACTCCTACGACCTGGGCTCGCTGCGGTCCTTCCCGCTGGGCGGGGCCCCGGTGCCGCCGGTGCTGCTGGAGCGCCTGGCACGGCGGCTGCCACAGTTGCGGGGACGCGGCATGGTCAACATGTGGGGAATGACCGAGGGCGGCGGTTTTTTCACCGTTGCCACCGGAGCCGATCTGGATCGGTTCCCCCGCACGGTCGGCCGTGCGCTTCCCACCACCGAGTTGCGCATCGAGAATCCCGACGCCGACGGCAAGGGTGAGATCATCGCCCGCGCCCCCACCAACATGCGCGGCTATGTCGGGGTCGGTCGGGAAATATTCAGCGGCCCAGTCGATTCCGACGGCTGGCTGCACACCGGTGACGTCGGGCACCTCAACGACGAGGGTTATCTGTTCATCGACGGACGAACCAAGGACATGGTCATCCGGGGTGGGGAGAACATCGCCTGCCCGCATGTCGAGGCGGCGCTGATGCGTCATCCCGACGTGGTCGAGGCAGCGGCCATCGGGTTGCCGCACCCGGACCTCGGTGAGGAACTCGCCGTGGTGGTGGTGTACCGGCCCGGCGGACGGGTGCCCACCGAGGACGAGCTCGCCGAGCACATGCGCGGCGAGGTCGCCTACTTCGCCGTCCCCACGCGTTGGGTGATCCGCACCGAGCCGCTGCCCACGATCGGCACCGAGAAGCTCGACAAGAAGCTGCTGGCAACGGAATTCGCGTGATCGTCCCGTGAGAGCAATCGTGCTGCTGGCGCACAGCGCGCACCTGGACCAGGCCGGCTTCGTGCACGCCCTCGGCCTGGGCTGGACGACCACCACCACCCCGGCCCCGCAGCACGCGCTGATCGTGTTCGTCGACGTCGACTGGTCGGAGATCGGTGAGTCGTTCCCCATCCGGGCGGAGCTGGTCGACAGCGACGGTGATCGTGTCGCCCAGACCGAGGAGAACATCATCAATGCACAACGGCATCCGGTTCATCCGGTGGGCACCTCGGTCACCATCCCCTTCGTCGCGACGATTCCGCCGTTGACGTTGACCGTCGGCCAGCGCTACCAGTGGCGAGTGACCATCGACGGCGAGATGCACGAGGAATGGCTGGCCGGGTTCACCGTCACATGACCGGTTCCGGGGCGATCACAGCGGGTGGAACATCCGCGCGAGGCGATCCGCGATCGCGGCGACGGTATCCAGTTGGCGCGTGGCCACCGCGATGATCAGATCGAATCGTTCATCTTCGCTCGCACTCACCCGGTGGTCGTTCAATCCGTAGAACAGCCGGGTCGCCGCCCACGCGGAACGCTTGTTGCCATCGGCCAGCGCGTGATTGGTGGCCACCGACTGCATGAGCGCCGCCGCCTTCTCGTGAATGCCGGGATAGGCATCCTCACCGAATACCGAGGCCCGCGGGCGCACCAGCGCCGATTCCACCAGTCCATAGTCGGTAACCGTGAAGCCGGCCCGCTCAGACAGCGCCAGGATGTCCTCGAGTTCGAGGTAAATCACGCGTCAGAAAGTCGGTCGAACAGCGCGGCGTCCTCGGTGAAGATCTGCTCGATGATCTGGTCGCGGCGCTGGGTCCGCCGGCTGACATATTCGTCGATGGCCTTCAGTGCGGCCGTCTGCATCGAGATGCCCTCGCGTTCGGCGGTGGCACGCAGCTTCGCGGTCTGCTCCTCAGAGAGCCGCAGCGTCATGGCCATGGCGGCCATGATACCGCGTGGTATCACATCTGCGACGGGCTCCGCCCCGCTCGATCACCGGCGCGCGAACGCCGGCGCCCGCTCCGGACGGACGCCGACGCCCATGATGCGAGCCGGAATCGCCGACAGCCACGGTAGTTTCCGCAGTACCGCCGCCAGTACCGGCGGCGGTTCGGGATCGGCGCCGCGGAAGGCCGGGGCCACCAGCGCCCGGTGCAACCCCCGCTGAATGGCCTGGGTGATCACCGTGGGAGGAAGGCGTCGGCGACGCACCGCGGCCAGATCGGCATCCGTAACAGCGTGCCGACGCAGCGGCTCGGCCAGCAGGGTGGCCGCCCCGACCGCGTCCTGAACCGCCAGGTTGATGCCGACCCCGCCGATCGGCGACATCGCATGCGCCGCATCGCCGATGCACAGCAGGCCCTCGCTGTGCCAGCGCTTGAGCCGGTTGAGCTTGACGTCGAGCAGTTTCACGTCGTCCCAGGAGGTCAGCGCCGATATATCGGCCTCCGGCGTCAGGGTGGCCACCTCGTCGCGGAACACCTCGAGCCCGCGCGCCCGCAACGACGCGTCGGTGCCCTTGGGGATGAAGTAGGCGATCTGGAAGTAGCCCTCGCGCGGGATCATGATGAGCAATCGGCCAGGCGCCGACCGGGGAATCAGCGAGTATTCGGCGTCGCCGCTGCGGGGCAGCCGAAACCACCACACGTCGAACGGAACCGGCCATTCGCGGATCGGCAGACCGGACGCCGCGCGCACCACCGAACCGCGACCGTCACACGCCACGATGAGGTCGGCGCTCAGCTCCCCCACACCGTTCGGCGAGCGGTAGCGCACCCCGGTGGTCCGGGCTCCGTCGCGCACCAGACCGGTGACTTCGTGCTCCATCAGCAGGGTGAACGTCGGCTCGGCCGCGGCCGCCCCGGCGAGCAGGTTCAGCAGATCCCACTGCGGAACCATCGCGATGTACGGGTGCGGCTGGCCGCGCAACCGGCGGAAGTCCACCAGCGTCAGTTCCCGGCCGTCCTTGTCGAAGCCCAGATGGTCGAGCCGAGTCTGCGGGAGCGCCGCGAACCGGTCCCACAACCCCAATTCGTCGAGCAGCCGCAAGGTGCTGGGATGAACAGTGTCGCCGCGGAAGTCCCGCAGAAAGTCGGCGTGCTTCTCCAGCAGGGTGACCTCGACGCCAGCCCGGGCCAGCAGCAGTCCCAGCACCATTCCGGCGGGGCCGCCGCCAACGATGGCACAGTTGGTGCGCTCAGGCATCCGCACAGCCTAGTTACTCCATGACGACGTCCCGACCCGGATCGGATGAGGTTTGATACCCAAGTTCGTGCATCGGCGGTGGTGGCTCATTGCTACCGCGGCCCTGATCGCGGGCTGCCTGCTGGTCGTCTCCAAGGCCTTCCCCCTTTACCCTCCCTGGGCGCCACTAACGCTCACGGGTGAGTTCACGCTGGGAAGACAGGCCGGGTCGGTCTCGGCCCACGTCCTGGAACGCGACTTCCATAGCCGACTGACACGCTCAAGTTTCTTCGGCACGAAAACGGTTACCTGCCGCGATGATCTCGGTGTCAGCGTCGGTTCAACCGCGCACTGTGATGCCCAACTCGGAAAGAACTGGAAAACGGGTAGCCCCCAGGCCGTCCGAACCTCCTCCGGTTGGCTGGCGGACCGAGCCGACTACGCCGTAACCCACGTCGACGGCCGCCGCATCCGGTACGTCATCACGCCGGGACTCAGCGCCGTAATGCTGGAGAACGTTCTGGCACGGGATCTCATCACCGCGTCCTACCTGCAGTGCCCGGAAAACGGGATCGCAGGCGTCGCTGGAACGACAGTCAGCTGTCACACGAACTACGCAGACCCCGATCGCCGGTGTTCGAACCCGATCTTCGATGAACAAGGCCGCGAATCGGCGTTCATCCGGCGGTGCACACTTCTCGTCGAAGTCCGGAATGTCTCGGGGCTCTCCCTCGACCTGAAAGTTCTCAAGGTCACGCCCCCGGCTTAGACATGATGTCGGCGCAGGGACCGGTCCGCGCACCAGTGACCGTCGCACCGGAAACGTCGGGGGCAGTCAGACCTCCACCCGCGCACCGATGATGACCGTTCGGTCCAGCGGAAGGCCGAAGTACCCCGCCGCATCTCCCGTCATGTGCGAGATCGCGATGAAAAGCCGCTTCCGCCAAGGCGCCATGGTGTGTTGCGGCCCCGCGACGAGATCGACCTTGGACAGGAAGTAGGAGGCGTTGTCGAGGTCGATGCGGCCCTCGGTATCGATCGGATCGACCAGCCGAAGGGCGGCCGGGACGTCGGGCCGTTCCATGTAGCCGTACCGCGCGGAGACGAAGAAGATGCCGTCGTCGCGATAACCCAGGTCGTCGACGGTGATGCGTTCGGAGTCGGGTACCCGGGGGACCGGCGGGGTCTCGATGGACACGATGATGACGTGCTCGTGCAGCACGTGGTTGTGGTCGACATTGGCCTTCATGGACAGCGGGGTGGTGACGCCGCCGCGGTTGAGGAAGATGGCGGTCCCGGGGATCCGGGGCAACGCCGCCCTGCGATCTTTGATGTCGCGGACGAAGTCGCGCAGCGAGCCCTCCATTCGATCTCGGACGGCGGTGACCACCCCGCGCCCGTGCTGCCAGGTGGTCATCACCGTGAACGCCACCACGCCGATCAGCAGTGGCAGCCAGGCGCCGTGGAAGAGCTTGGTCATGTTGGCGGCCAGGAACAAAAGGTCCACAGTCAACAAGGCGCCGCCACCAAGGACGATCAGCCACATCGGCACATGCCATTTGGTGCGGGCGACGTAGAGGAACAGCAGTGTGGTGATGGTGATGGTGCCGGTGACAGCCATGCCGTAGGCGTAGCCCAGCGCGGCGGAACTGCGGAACGCGAAAACCAGAATCAGCACTGCCACCCACAGGATGCCGTTGATCCACGGAACGTAGATCTGCCCGATCGACGATTCCGAGGTGTGCGAGATGCGCAGCCTCGGCAGGTATCCGATCTGTGCTGCCTGCGAGGCCACCGAGTAGGCGCCGGTGATCACCGCCTGCGACGCGATCACCGTTGCGGCGGTGGACAACACCACCATGGGGATCTGCGCCCAATTCGGCACCAGAAGGAAGAACGGCGCATTCACCACACTCTGGTCGCCCAGCAGCAGCGCGCCCTGCCCGAAGTAGTTGAGCACCAGTGCCGGCAGCACCAGGCCGAGCCAACCCCAGGTGATCGCCGCCCTCCCGAAGTGGCCCATATCGGCGTAGAGGGCCTCGGCGCCGGTGACCGACAGCACGACGGCGGCCAGCGCAAAGAACGCGATGTGGAAATGTCCCGCCATGAAATCCAGGGCGTAGGTCGGCGAAAGGGCCCGCAGGATCTGCGGGTGTTCGGCGATGCCGCGCGCACCGCAGACGCCGATCACGAGGAACCACAGGATCATCACCGGCCCGAAGAATCGGCCGACCGTCGCAGTGCCGTGCCTCTGCACCAGGAACAGGCCGGTGATGATCACCGCGGTGATCGGGACCACGAGTTCGGCCAAGCCCGGGTCGACGGTTTTGAGTCCCTCCACCGCGGAGAGCACCGAGATCGCCGGGGTGATCATGCTGTCGCCGAAAAACAATGCGGCGCCCAGGATTCCGAGGGTCGACAGTACGGCGATGACCTTGGGGTGGGATTGCCCGCCGATCCGGCGGACCAGGGTGATCAACGCCATCACCCCGCCCTCGCCGTCGTTGTCGGCGCGCATCACCAACGTCACGTAGGTGAGGGAGACGATGATCATCACCGACCAGAAGACCAGCGACACCACTCCGTAGACGTTCGCGACGCTGATCGGGACGGGGTGCGGATCGTCCGGGTTGAACAACGTCTGCAGGGTGTAGATGGGCGAGGTTCCGATGTCGCCGAACACCACCCCCAGAGCGCCCACGATCATGCCCGCGCGCAGGCGCTGGGCAGCGGGATGAGGCGTCAGGGCTGATTCGGTGAGCACAGGTCGCCGATCGTATCCGCCGGACCGTGCGCTGTCCCGGGGAATCCGGGCTTGGAGATTCCTGGCAGACAGGCCGCCGCAGCGCATAGATTCCGTTGTGACAGACGCAAGGAGGCGGCGGATGCGCGGGAGCTGGGCGGCGCTGCTCGGCGCGGTGCTGGTGCCGACGGGCCTGGTCGTCGCGCCCCCGGCGCAGGCCGCTCTGCACGTCGGCCACTACAACGCCTACGTGGACGATCGCTACGACTTCCACACCTGGATCTTCACGTTCACCTCATGCAATCCGCCCGACGGCCTCGAGCAGTGCGCGAACGTCTCAGCGAATCCGATGCCGATCGCCAAGGCCTTCCAGTGGTACGCCCGCGCCTACCAGGCCGGCGGCACCTACACGCTGTCCGTCGACGTGCCCGACGGTCTGCGATGCGGCGACATCTACTACGGCCCGGTGCTGCCGACCCACGACACCTACACCTGGGATGCGACGACGTTGACCGGAACGTTGCAGTCGACCTTCGCCGAAGGATGCGACAACGCCCCCGGCGGGACCCTCACCTACCCGTTCCGGTTGGTGCGGCTTTAAGGTCAGCGCCGCCCGGTCACCTTGGTGGCGAGGTCGAGGATCTCGTGGGTCCGCCAGGTCACCAGCACATAGAACAGCGCGAGCATGCCGGCGGTGAATCCGCCTTGAACCAGGTTGCGTTGTGCGCGCGGAGCGTAGAGGTAGGCCGCGGCGACGAGCGATCCGGTGATCAGGCCGCCGATGTGCCCCTGCCAACTGATTCCCGGAACGGTGAAGGTGATGACCAGGTTGATGACGATGAGCACGACGAGGGAGCGCACGTCGAGGCGCATCTTGCGGGCCGCGACCAGAGTCGCACCGAACAAACCGAAAATGGCGCCCGAGGCTCCCGCCGTCGCCGCGGTCAGCGGTGAAAACAGATACACCACCACCGAACCGCCGAGCGCGCTCAACAGATACAGCGTCAAGAAGCGCAGCCGACCCAAGTGTCGCTCCAGTTGCGGACCGAGCACGTACAGCGCGTACATGTTGAACAGGATGTGCACGATGCCGTAATGCATGAACGCCGACGTCAGCAGCCGTTCGTATTGCCCCAGGCCGGCCACGCGAATCGGGATGAGCGCAAACCTGTCGACGAGCCGCGGACTCGCCGCCTGCAGGATGTACACCGCAATGTTGACCGCCATCAGCGCATAGGTCACCAGTGGCGCACCCTCGCGCAGCAGCCCGCCCGCACCGGTCCGCGCCGGGGGCACCGACGACGCGGCGGCCTGGACGCAGTCGACGCACTGCTGCCCGACGGCGGCGCTGCGCATACAGTCCGGACACACCGGACGGCCGCATCGCGTGCAACTCACCGCGGTGGGGCGGTCGGGATGGCGATAACACGAGAGCGGCCCGGGCGAACTCTGTGCTGGATAAGGCATGGTCATGATTCTCGCCACGACCATAACGTGCCGACCGGTGCGAGCGGGCCAGGCAACGCTGTTTCACCCGAGACTGCGAACTCAGCAAACTTGGTGCGAGAGGATACGGATTCCGTATCTCCTTGATCGTTTTCCGACTTCGGCGTCGCCCCCCGGGATCGCACATGATCGGATTTAGTGCCTCTGAACAGGATCGTTGGCCTAATCCACTCGACACTGGCTCCGCGACGGAATCCGTAGTAAATTCTCCTTAGAAGGGGGCCTTATGTTTATCGCACGCACTGGGAGTCACCTCGAGATCACCCGCACGGCGGTCAAGAGCGGCGCCGACATCGTTCGCGCCCGCGCTCTGAGCTCCACCACGGTATTGGTGTCGGGATTCGGTGACATCGACGCCGCCAGCGCCACCCAACTGCCCGAAGACATCGAGCGGCATCTCGACGGCTACCGGCAACTCGTCCTCGACCTGTCCGGACTGGCGTTCTTCGGTACTGCCGGCTACTCCGTGCTGCACCGGGTGCACTCCCGGTGCCTGCGCACCGGGATGGAGTGGGTGCTGGTGCCCGGAAAGGAAGTCGAGCGGTTACTGCGGGTCTGCGATCCCGATGGAATCCTGCCCACCGCACCCAACATCGTCTCGGCCGTCGCAACCCTGGCCCGCGGCCACACCAGCCAGGTCGGCTGATCGGACTGTCCGGCTCCACGCCTGCGGCATACTGCCCCTAACAGGCACAGTGGAGGCGTCATGGCTAATCCGGGTCGGCAATTCAACGCCGCGGTCACGCAGTTCTGGAGTCTCGCTTCTCCGCTGTACGACCTGCCGTTCCTGCAGCAGTGGGTCTACCGGCCCGCGCAGGACCAGGTCGTGGCCGAGGTGCGCTCCCATGGAGCCGCCCGGGTCGCCGATGTCGGTTGCGGCACAGGAATTCTGGCCTCGCGCATCGCCGCCGAACTGCACCCGGAGACGGTGTACGGGGTGGACATGTCCGACGGCATGCTGGAAAAGGCCAAAGCCCGCTCCGGTGCGGTCACCTGGATGAAGGGGCCCGCCGAGCGGCTGCCGTTCGACGACGATTCGCTCGACGCCGTGGTCAGCACCTCGGCGTTCCATTGGTTCGACCAGCCCGCGGCCATGCGGGATTTCTATCGCGTGCTGGCACCGGGCGGCATGGTCGCCGTGGCGACCATCACCCCGCCTCCGCCCAAGCTTCTCAAGGCGCTGTCCCAGCCGTCCTCCGGTGTGGCCCATAGTCCATCGCCCGAGGAGTTGCGGCGGCTGTTCACCGACGCGGGTTTCACCATCACCAGCCAACGGCGGGTGGACCGCCCGTTCTGGACGCCGGTGTGGGACGTCATCACCGTCGGCACGAAGCCTCAGGGGATCTAGTCACATGGCGATCGAACGTCTGGCCAACGGCATCGAGGTCGGTCTGGTGACCACGAACGTTGAAGCGATGGCTGATTTCTACGGGGGCTTTCTGGGCCTCCCGCACCAAGGCGATCTCGACTTCCCCGGTGGGTCCATGCGGCGCTACGCCGTTGGGCCCAACGTCGTGAAGCTGGTGTCCTACGACGTCGCGCCGGCGGCGCCGGCCGTGCCAGGCGGTGGGCGCGCCCAGGCCGGCCTGCGATACATCACGCTGGTGGTCGCCAATGTCGGCAAGGCCGCGCAGCAAGCCGCCGACGCCGGCCACCCGGTCGTCGAACCGCCGACGGATTTCGCGGCGGTGCCCGGCATGGGGTGGTGCTTCGTCGCCGACCCGGACGGCAACTGGGTCGAACTCGTCGGGCCGATCTGAGTACCGTTACAGACGTGCCTGATCTCCATCCCGGCGTCGCAGCCCTGGCGCCGCTACTCGGGGCGTGGTCCGGCGAGGGCCGCGGTGACTATCCGACAATCGAACCGTTCACCTACCTCGAAGAGGTCACCTTCGGCCACACCGGCAAGCCCTATCTGACCTACTCCCAGCGCACCCGCAGCTGGGCCGGGCAGCCGATGCACGCCGAGGCCGGGTACCTCCGAATGCCTTCGCCGACGCGGGTCGAACTGGTCGTCGCCCACCCGACCGGCCTCACCGAGATCGACGAGGGGGCTCTGACCGCGCGCGACGGTGAACTGAACATCGAGGTGCACTCCACGACAATCGGCCTGACGGCGTCGGCGAAAGACGTTATGGCCCTTCGCCGTTCGATCACGGTCCGCGGTGACGAGCTGCACTACTCGGTGCTGATGGCGGCTGTCGGTCAACCGCTGATCCAGCACCTCACCGCGACCCTGCGCCGCCAGCCGTGAGCGCTGGGCGAGACGGCCGGATTCCGATCCTGGCGAACCTGGATGCCGTCACCGACGTCGGATCTGAGGATTCCGGGGTCCTCTCCCCCGCCGCGGTCGACCGGATCTGGGAGGCGGTCCGGCACTGGTACCGGGCCGGCATGCAGCCGGCGATCCAACTGTGTCTGCGACACGACGGCAAGGTGGTACTGAACCGGGCCATCGGACACGCGTGGGGCAACGGGCCGGCCGATCCCCCGGGCGCGGAACGGATTCCGGTCACCATCGGGACGCCGTTCGTCGTGTACTCGGCGGCCAAGGCCGTCACCACAACGGTGGTGCACATGCTCGTCGAGCGCGGCGACCTATCCCTCGATGCGCGGGTCTGCGACTACCTGCCGGGCTACACCGGACACGGCAAGGAGCGCACCACCGTCCGGCATGTGGTGACGCACAGCGCCGGTGTGCCGTTCGCGAACGGCCCCCGTCCCGACCTCAGGCGGATGAACGACAGCGAGTATGCACGCGAGCAACTTGCCGCACTCAAGCCCATCCACCCGCCCGGCCTGGTGCATATCTACCACGGGGTGACATGGGGGCCGCTGATCCGCGAAATCGTCTCTGCCGCAACAGGCCGCGACATCCGCGACATCCTGGCCGAGGAGATCCTCGGCCCGCTCGGCTTCCGCTGGACCAACTACGGGGTGTCCCCCGCCGACGTCGCGCTGGTGGCGCCGAGCCATGTGACCGGACGTCCGCTGCCCGGACCGATCGCCGCGGCGCTGAAGACCGCGCTGGGCGGCTCGATGGAACAGGTCGTCCGGTTCTCCAACAGCGAGCGATTTCTCACCAGTGTGGTGCCGTCGTCGAGCACCGTGTCCACCGGCGAGGAGCTGTCCCGGTTCGCCGAAATCCTCTGCCGCGGAGGTGAACTCGACGGCATCCGGGTGATGCGGCCGGAGACCCTGCGGGCGGCGACCCGGGAGGCCCGGCGGCTGCGCCCGGACGTCGCCACCGGGTTGGCGCCGATCCGCTGGGGCACCGGATACATGCTGGGCTCCAAGCACTTCGGCCCGTTCGGGAAGGACGCCCCGGATGCGTTCGGTCATACCGGGCTGACGAACATCGCGATCTGGGCCGACCCGTCCCGACGGCTGTCGGTCGGCCTGGTCAGCAGCGGCAAGCCGGGCCGTCACCCCGAGGCCGCGCGGCACGGGGCGCTGCTCGATGCGATCAATGCAGAGTTTCCGCATAGGTGAATTGCCTCCCCCGCGTCGGCGGGGTTAGCGTGACACGCATGGCTGATTCGATGTTGCAGCGACAACTCGACGAGTTGCGGTCGCTGCTGGCGCGCGCCCGCGAGTTGTTCGGGTCGAATCCCGTTGCGCCCCCCCGGGATATTGGGTCGCTGGCCGACGAACGGCCGGCCCGCTAGGAGTCGCCGTCGGCGCGCAGGCGGTGGTCGTTCAGGGCCGCTTCGGCGCGGCGAAGATCGGCCGGCCCGGCGAGCTCATCCGACGGGGTGAAGCCCGCGCCGGTGATCTGGCGTCTGATTTCCATCACCGCCCGCAGGTGTGAGACCTCCCCGGCGAGCAGCACCGCCTCCGCCAGTGATTCGGCATCGCAATCCTGCACCGCTTCGGACAGCACAACACTGTGCAGGTAACCGCCGCGGCAGGACCGGAACATCAGATGGCCGCTGGGATGGCTGACGTCGAATTCGGGATCGGCGTCAAGGTCCGGATCGCTCACACGCCGCCCCCGGCAACGGGACCCGACGTGTCGCCTCCGGCGACGGGACCCGACTTGTCGCCTCCGGCGACGGCGCGAAGCTGCCGGGCGGCGTTCTCGTCGTGCTGCTCCCAGAAATCCGCCGCGCGAGAAAGCCGGTCAGCAAGGTCGGCGTGCGCGGCGGCCTGCTGCTCGTAGCAGACCCTGCGCTGGTCGAGCAGTTCCCCTCCGGCATCGCGGAATTCGGCGAAGATCGGCCCGAGCGACTCCAGCGTTGCCAGGATGTCGCCCTGACGGGCCGGCACGTTGGCGAGGTGGTCCGCGGTGTCGCGGTGCTCACCTGCCGCCTGCCGAAGCTGCGCGGGCACTACGTTGAGGTGCTCTGCCATTGCTCACTCCTTGTCAGGAAGGGGCCGTCGCCGGCGACCGGTCGGGTGCCGGTGGAACCGGCGGGACATTGATCGGATCTGGGTCCGGCGGATGCTGCCACCCTATGAACCCGGGCCCGTTGACGCTGCTGATGGGTTGAATCTGCTTGTCGAGGAGCACTCTGCCGTTGCCCAGCGCCAGGGCGTGCCGATCGGCGAGCACGGCGATGTCGCCCGGGACCAGCCGGGCGGGGTCGACCGGCGCTGTGACCGGGGAGCCGGGCGCCGGGATCGTGATGCCCTGCCAGCTGAACGCCGTCGGGATGGGCGCACCCGCGACTGCCGCGGAGATCACCGACGCCAGCTCCGGAGTCGGCGCCAGGACGGTCTGGCCGTCGGGCAGCAGAACGGGGGTCGGATCGGCGGCCGGTGCGTCCGTGTGGGCGTCGACACCCCCTTCGTCGGACTCTTCGGGGCCATCGGTGCTGTCGGCAGATCGCTGTGGATCGTCGCCGGGCAGCGCGTCGTGGCTCGGGAGGTCGACAGCCGATCCGGCCGGGGAGAGGTCCGGCCACAGCGAGCCGGCCATGCTCGGTAACCCACCGAGCGGGGTGCTGCCACCGACGGGACCGCCGCCGCCGAACGGTGCGGCAGTCGGGAACGGCGCCATGTTCCCGAACGGCGAACCGGGGACCCCGCCGCCGAACGGCATCGCCGGCATGGCCCCGGCCAACGGCGGCGACGCCGTGGGCGGTGTCGGGGCCGTAATGAACTGGCTCGGGTCGTAAACCGAAGGGGGGTCGGAAAGATAGTCCGGCAACGCGTCGCCCAGGTCCGGATCCGGGGGGAGCCGCTCGGGGGCCACTGGATCAGCGCCGCCGGATGCGGGCGGCGCTGGCTTGTCGATTCGGTCCTTCAGCACTCGATCGTCGACTTCAGGCGTCGACGCTCCGTACAGGGCGGCCAGCGCGTCTGCCAGCGTTGCCCGGGAAGCGGCGTCCAGGGCGGCGTTCTGCACGACGTCGCGGATGTCGCGCATCTTGCCGATGAGGAAGCGCTGGAGTTCGCGGGCTCCGGCGGGGGTGTCCAGATCCGTTCGGGACGCGACCGCCGTCTCGATCTCATGCTGCAATTCAGCCAGCCGGGCCAGCCCGTCGGCGGCGGTCGCATGGGCGTTGGCGACGGCGGTCAAGACTTGGAGGTCCAGGTGTGCCGCATCGGAGCGCTGCCGGGCGAGGGCGCTCTCCGCGCCGCGGATCGCCTCGGCGGTGGCGCCCTCGGCTTTCGCCGGTGGCGGGTCGGTGGCCTTGGGCGGGTTACCCGCCGCGGGCGGGTTACTCGCCGGAGGGGCTGCGAAGACGGCGGGGTGGGCGGCGGTCAGTTTGGCCAGCACTGCGGTGACGGCGGCGGGTGGGCTCAGCGGGCTGCATGCGACCGCGACGTCGGCACCGTCCAGCCCGTCGGTCCAGGCATCCGGGCGGCCCGTCGCCGAACCGACGCGCGCTATCGCGTCGAGCAGATCGCGATACGACGCCACCGGATGCCTCCCATGCCGCTGACTGTAAGCATGCCGGATCGGGCCGGCAATTCACCGTTGTGAATGACCGGCTCAGCCGACGACTCGAGTGCGGTAGCGATCCTGAAGTTCCCTCAAGGCAACGGTTTTCGCCTGGGCCACCGCGACGGCTTCGGAGACGACGGCGGAGATGTCGCGGTTCTTGGACACCAGGTGGCGGCCGAGTTCCCGCGCGCCCGCGGCGCTCTCCTTGGGCTGATCGCTCACCGCGGCGTCGACGTCGGCTTTGATGGCGTCGATGCGGCCGATCGATTCGACTGCCGCGGCGTGGGCATCGGCGACCGCCGCGGCCAGCGCACGGTCGGCGTCGGCGAGATCGGCGTCGCGGATGGCCAGCGCTCGCCGGGCGGCATCAAGGGCCTCCGCCGAATGGCCGTGCTGCGACATGGGCACGACCGTACCGAGGGGGTGAGCGGCGGACAACTCACCCGCCGAGGCCGGCTCAGTCGTTGAAGGCCAGGTCTTCCTTCGCGGCGGTGATGAGCATCTGCTTCAGGGTGGCGGGGGGCAGGTCTTTCAGGGCGGCGTCTTCCTTGCCGGGATCGGCTTCCTTGTCGGCCCCGCCTTTGTTATCGGAGTCGGAGCCCTGCCCACCGGCGTTCGCACCGCTCGGGTCCTGGGGTTGCGGGGGCTGTAACCGCCGGTTTCCCAGGCCGAGCCGGACGACGATCTTCTCGGGAACGACCAGGTTGTTGAAGTCGACGAAGTAGGCGTCCTGCAACGCCTTCGACAGTGCGATGACCTGATGCGAGCCGACGAGTTCCGCATCGGAGATGGCCGTGGAGAGCTTGTCGTATGCGGGTTGGAATTGCTCATTGAGGCGATTGAAGAGTTGGGGATCGTCCTCGGGATTCACCTCGGGAGTGTTGAGCGGCTTACGCGCCGAGGCCATGGCCGACTGGATCTGCACCTGGGTCATCACGTTCTGCATGACCGACACCTGGGCCAGCATGTCCGAGTAGATCTTCTCCCGGTTGTCCCGGCGGTATTGCGCGATCGCCTGGCGCTCTTGGGCTTTGGCTTCGAGGCCGGCGGTGAACAGGCTGGCACCGGCGGCCAGCAGGCCACCCAGCAGGACGCCGGCCAGCGGAAGCAGCGCTTCGCGCAGCGCGCGACGATCCGAGCGCTGGCCGGGGTCGGCGGCGGGGGTGGGGAACTCGTCCTCGGCGGCGGCATTCATAGCCGCCGACATTAATGGACCACTGCCGGAATTCGCCGCTACCCCACGCGCCGGATGGCCACGCTCGGCCCCAACCGGCTGATCTGCACCACCGAGCCGGGCTGCGGCGCCTCGACCACCAAACCGCCACCGATGGCGAGTTGAACATGCCCGGTGTGTGGGAACACCAGATCCCCCGGGCGGACGTCCGACGGGGCCACCGCAACCCCGTCGTGGATCTGCTCGTAGGTGGTGCGGTGCAGGCGGATTCCGGCCTGGGCATAGGACCACTGCACCAGTCCCGAGCAGTCGAAGCGGTCCGGTCCGGTCGCTCCCCAGACATAGGGGGTGCCGAGTCGGCTCAGTGCAGCCCGCACCGCCTGGACCGCACGGCTCTCGCGACCCGCCACCCGATGCGACCCGTAATGCAGGCCGCGCAGCGACGAACGGTGTCGCATGGCGCGGGCGTGGGCCGCGCGGATGTGGGCCTGCTGACGGTTCAGGCGAATAAGTCTGCGTCGCAATAACTCCCGTGCGGCGATCGGGTTGGATGGATGCGTCGTCGCATCGGCCCGGGCCGCGGCCAGCACGGCTCCGGTCCGGTGTCGGGCATCGGTGTGATCGCGATATGCCTCGCCCACGATTCGGGCCAGCCGGGCGTCGACCTCCCGGGCGGCCTGTAAGTCGTTGAGCCACTCCGCCGCGGCTGTTCGGTAGGCGGTCGCCATCCGGCCGGCACTGGTCGTCCAGGTCCGGACCGACGCGGGAACGTCCAGCCCCGGTTCTGCCGGATCTCCGGCGAACAGCGCGTGGGCCCGCCGGAGGATTTCGACGTCGTCGGCACTCACGAGTGCGCATCCACGAACGCCCGCACCCGCGGGAGCGCGCCGGGCGGAACCAGGCCGCGGGTCCGGATGTTCCACATCTCCTCCGGGGTGACACCGAGGAGCGTGGCGACCACCGCGTCGGGGAGTCCGCTGCGATCGCAGGCGCGGTCGAAGCGGGCGCCGACGGTGCCCGGCAGCCGGGCCAGAAGCCCGCTGCGGATCTCTTCGAGGGTCTTGAGGTGGGCCATCAGCTTCGCGGTGGAGTCGGCTCCCGCGTTGACGGCGACCCGCCAGGAATTGGCCGCCAGCATCTCGGCCTTCACACACTGATCGATCACGGACTGAATATATGTCTCGTATTCGTTTGACGTCTCCGCTGGCAGTCGGGCTATCAACGAATTGAGGGATTCCAGGTGCGCCTCGGCGTGCGCCTCGAGGACATCGGCGTCGGCGTGACGGCTGACGACCATCACATCTTTCGCGCGCGGCCGTCCGGTCCCGCCGGCCAGCAGCTGTTCCAGTTCGGCGTCCGGATCCTGGGCGACCAGCAGTCGTGCATAGGTTCCCGGTGGCAGGCCGAGGCCATTTTCGACCTTGTGAACTGTGCCTTTATGGGGTTTACGGGCGCCACGTTCCAGATAGCTCAGGCCCATGATGCTGACCCCGGTGGCGGCCGCAAGGTCAGCCAGTGACCAATCCCGCGATTCCCGCAGCGCCCGGATCGCGGCGCCGGCCGCCTCACGGTTCACCGTCGGGCTCCAACCATGGCCGAATCGTACACAGCCACCTCTGTTTATACGTTTCTGTGTACGTTTTGGTTGCGTCGCGGTGATGCCGCATATACGCTTCTGTCAACGAAACGCCCATCGAGGAGGCTCTGATGAACACTCGCCCGTGCTCCGCCGATCCCGACCTGTGGTTCGGCTACGCCGACGACGACGTCAGCGACGGCGCCGCCAAGGCCCGCGTGTACGAACAGTCCGCCACCCGGGCGCGGACGATCTGTCTGCGACGCTGCCCGCTTGCCCAGCAGCGGCAGTGCGCCCGCCAGGCGGTGGAAGCCGACGAGGAGTACGGCGTGTGGGCCGGCGTCAAACTCCCCGGCGGTCAGTACCGCAAGCGGCACCAGCTCGCTCACGCCCACCTGGTGCTGCGGCAGATCGCCGAGGGGCTGATCAATCCCCGCGAGTTGCCGGAGAGCGCAGAACTGCTGGCGCGCAGCGAGATTCAGCCGGCGGCCGAGGCGGCCGTCGTCCATGTGACGATCGGCCGGCGCCCGGCCGCAGCGTAGCGACACCCGCAGACGGTTGCGGTGTCGGGGAACGGCGGCGAGGATCAGCGGGTGGAACTTCGTGGCCTCGTACGACCGGATCGTCCGCTGCTCGTTGTCGCCCTCCAGGAGGAGGCCGACCACCTCGACGACGACTTGCCGATTCTGGTCACCGGCCCGGGGAAGGTGCAGGCCGCTGTCGCGGTGAGCACCGCCCTGTCGACAGCTCGACCCGCGTTCGTGGTCAACCTCGGCACGGCCGGCGCCCTGCGCGACGGCTTGGGCGGGGTTTACGAGATCGCGACCGTGATCCAGCACGACTTCGACGGCGCGGCGATCCGGGCGCTGGTCAAGCGTGACTACGGCCTGCCCATCGGGCTGGACTCATCCGGCTCGGCCGGAACGGTCCTGGCCACCGGCGACCAGTTCATCGCCGATGGCGCGGTCCGCGACGCCCTGGCCCGCGGCGCCGACCTTGTTGACATGGAGGGCTACGCGGTCGCGTGGGCCGCCCGCAGCGCCGGGGTTCCGGTCCGGCTGGTGAAGCTGGTCAGCGACGACGCCGCGGAAAGCGCAGGCCGAACCTGGGCGGAGTCGGTGGGGGAGCACGCGAGAACCCTTGCGCGATGGGTGCGCGAGGAATTGGTGCGTTGAGAACACCGCGCACCGTCCGGGCTGCCCGCGGCTACGCATAGCTCCGACACGCGACACCCTTGCGTCATGTGAGGTTCGCCGCCGGGACTGACGCACACTGAAGATGTGCGCTTCGTGACGATACTGACGATTACCGGGCTGGTCGCCCTTGTCGTCGCCGTGCTCACCGGAAGCACCCCGCTTGCCGTCATCGTCGTCGCCCTGGCGATCACCGGCATCGTGCTGCTGGTCCGGGACTGGCGCGCCGATCGAGCGCGCATCGTTGCCGAACCGGACCCGGCCGTCGACGAGGAACCACCCGTCGATGCCCACCAACCGAGGCCGGACGAGTTCTCGCCGGATATCTCCACCGATCCCAACGGCCCGTCGTCGGACGCCCGCGCCGATCAACGCTGAGCCGTAAAGTTG
>Ga0194055_10001059_pt1 | contig 22363 bp, 17 predicted proteins | sample SepL449m_MetaG_FD_155482 | JGI IMG/M metagenome (GOLD analysis project Ga0194055, IMG submission 155482) | Anoxic zone freshwater microbial communities from boreal shield lake in IISD Experimental Lakes Area, Ontario, Canada - Sep2016-L442-9m | ecosystem: Environmental > Aquatic > Freshwater >... | reverse complement strand
GCGTTAAATGAGGCTTTCAGCATCCGCAGCGACATCGGCGAGAGCTCGAGCATCTCACGGGCCCACTGAACGGTCTCCTCTTCCAACGACTCAAGCTCGACAACGGAATTGACGAGGCCCCAGTCGAGCGCTGTCTGGGCGTCGTATTGGCGGCAGAGGAACCAGATCTCTTTGGCGCGCTTCTGGCCGATCTGTCGGGCCAACAGGCCGGAACCGAAGCCACCATCGAATGAGCCTACGCGCGGGCCGGTCTGGCCAAAGCGGGCGTTCTCGGCGGCGATCGACAGGTCGCAACAGATATGCAGGATGTGGCCGCCACCGATAGCGAAGCCGGCAATCATCGCGACGATCGGCTTCGGGCAGCGACGCATCTGAATCTGAAGGTCGAGCACGTTGAGGCGGCCAATTCCCTTCTCCGCCATCTCGTCGTCGCCGATGTAGCCGTCGTCGCCGCGGATCCGCTGATCGCCGCCGGAGCAGAAGGCCATGTCGCCTTCTCCCGTGAGGATAATTACGCCGACCTCTGGGTCGTTCTGGGCCTTATTGAATGCCTCGCTCAGCTGGAACAGCGTCTGGGGGCGAAACGCGTTGCGGACCTCCGGGCGGTCGATCGTGATCTTTGCGATCCCGTCGCCGCTGAGCTCGTAGCGGATGTCGCTGTATTCGCCTGCGGCGCTCCATTGCGCGGCTGGCCGGATTGTCGTCTTATCGCTCATAGAGGGGAGAGGCTAGCTTTCTCTCTGTGCTCGTCGATTCCTGGCTACCGCGTGCGGCTGCAACAGCACCGCAGTCACTGGCTGTCAACAACCTCACCTACGGTCAGCTTCTGGAGCAGGCTGAGCGCGCAGCACGCCAGCTTGCGGCGCTCGGTGTAGTCGAAGGGGATCGCGTAGCGCTGCTCCTACCCGCCGGTGAGCAGTTCGCAATTCACTTCCACGCCGCCCTCTTGCTCGGCGCGGTCGCCGTCCCAATCGATCCAGCTGCAGCAGCCGATCAGATCGCCGTGCGCACCAGCAATTCGCGCGTCGTCGTCGACGGGCCGCTTCAATCTCACGAGGATCCGGCGGCGGCGCTGCTCGCGACGCACGACCTATCCGCGCTAGCGGTGGTTATTCATAGCTCGGGCAGCAGCGGAGCAGCGAAGGAGGTTGCTCTCAGCTACGGCAACTTCTGGTGGAGTGCGGCGGGTTCGGCAGTCGCAATCGGTCTCGATGCGAATGAGCGCTGGCTCTGCCCGCTTCCCTTCAGCCACGTCGGCGGCCTGTCGGTGCTCGTTCGCTCGGCGATCTACGGAACCCAGGCGCTGGTTCAGGAGCGGTTCGACCTAGACGCCGTACTCGCGGCGCTACAAGCCAGCGACGGGCCTACGCTGGTTTCGCTAGTCCCGACGACGCTGCAGCGTTTGCTCGACGCCGGGCTTCGCGAACCTCCGAGCCTCCGTTGGGTTTTGCTCGGAGGGGGGCCGATTAGCAATGAGTTGCTGGCGCAAGCGGCCGACGCATTGGTTCCGGTTGCCCCGTCCTACGGCATGACCGAGGCCTGCTCGCAGATCGCTACTCGCGGCGCGCAGCTCTTCTGCTCTCGGGTCGAGCTAGGGGAGGGTGATCAGATTCTCGTTAGCGGCCCGACTGTTGCCCCGCAGTGCCAGCCACAGCTGCGCAGCGGCGACGTTGGCCGATGGGCAGCGGACGGCCAGCTCCAACTCGTCGGCCGACTCTCCGATCTGATCATCAGCGGCGGCGAGAACGTCGCCCCCGAGACGGTCGAAGCAGCGCTAGCGCAGCACCCCTCGGTTGCCGACGTGGCGGTGGTTGGTCGTGAGGACACCGAGTGGGGTCAGAGCGTGACGGCAATCGTCGTGCTCGAGGCTGGCTCGAGCGTCACCGCTGAGGAGCTGCTCGAATTCTCTCACTCGCTTCTCGCACCGCACGAGCGCCCGAAACAGATCGAGTTTCGCCCGACACTCGGACGCAGCGCCACAGGGAAGCTCAGTCGCCGTGACCTCTAGGCTGATCGTGTGAGCGACCCCAGCGAACTACGAGGAACGCAGCGCGACCGCTGGGAGGCCGCCGCGCCGGGCTGGGAAGAACGCGCCGCGACGGTCACGGCGGCCGGTGCTCCGGTCGCCGATTGGCTCGTTGACGCCGTCCAGCTCGCGCCCGGCGAACGCGTTCTAGAGGTCGCCGGCGGCCTCGGCGACGTAGGCTTGCTGGCAGCCGAAGCTGTCGGGCCGAGCGGCGAAGTTCTGATCACCGATGGCGCCGAAGCGATGGTTGAGGGGGCAGCGCGGCGCGCTGAGCAGAGTGGCTTGACGCAAGTCAAGGTCGCGCGGATGGAAGCCGAATGGCTCGATGCTGAGACGGCAAGCTTCAACGCTGTTCTCAGTCGCTGGGGCTACATGCTCGTCGTCGATCCAGAGGCGGCGCTGCGCGAGGCGCGCCGCGTGCTCGTCCCCGGTGGCCGCATCGCGCTCGCCGTCTGGCGCCCGCTTGCCGTCAACCCGTGGATGGCGATTGCGCGCGATGAGTTCGAACGTCGCGGACTGACGGTCGCTCCGCTGCCAGACGCGCCAGACCCCTTCCGCTTCGGTGGCGACGGGATGATCGACGAGCTGCTGCTCAACGCTGGCTTCATAGAGGTCAAGACCGAGTCGGTCGATCTCGTCTGGACGCTCGCCAGCCTTGACGACTGGTGGGAGCACATGCGCAGCACGTCGAGCATCCTTGGGCGCGCTGCGACCGATCTCTCACCGGCAGAGCACTACGAGCTGCGCGAAACGCTCGACGAGCAATACAGCCAGTTCCTGCAGCCCGATTCTTCGTTGCAGCTACCCGGTAGCACGTGGGTCTCGGTCGCCGAGGCCTAGCCGCGCGGCAAGATTGCGCGGCACTGTCCTACCATCAGCGCCATGCTCTATGACGAACACGCCGACCTAACCCTGCTCGACGGAAAGACCGTTGCGATCATCGGCTACGGCTCGCAAGGCCATGCCCACGCGCTCAACCTGAAGGATTCTGGCGTCTCAGTAGTCGTCGGCCTACGCGAAGATTCTGCAAGCGTCGCTGAAGCCCGCGCCGAGGGTCTCGAAGTGATGTCGGTTGCTGATGCCACGAGTAAGGGCGACCTAGTAATGGTGCTGCTTCCCGACGAGCGCCACCATGACATCTACAACGCCGAGATCGTCGACGGTCTAGCGCCCGGCAACATGCTGCTCTTTGGCCACGGCTTCTCGGTGCACTACGACGAAGTAACGCCGCCAGCAGAGGTCGACGTCGTCCTCGTAGCTCCTAAGGGTCCAGGCCATCTCGTCCGCCGTCAATTCGTCGAGGGAAGCGGAGTTCCCGGGCTGATCGCCGTCGAGCAGGACGCAACCGGCAACGCGCAGCAGCTCGCGCTGGCCTATGCGATGGGCATTGGCTGCACGCGCGGCGGCGTGATCGAAACAACCTTCAAGGACGAGACCGAAACCGATCTCTTCGGCGAGCAAGCGGTGCTCTGCGGCGGCGCCAGCGCGCTGGTCCAGGCCGGCTTTGAAACTCTTGTAGAGGCAGGCTATGACCCACAGATGGCCTACTTCGAGTGCCTCCACGAGCTGAAGCTAATCGTCGATCTGATGTATGAGAAGGGTCTGGCAGGGATGCGCTACTCGATCTCAAACACGGCAGAATTCGGAGATTACAGCCGCGGTTCGCGAGTCATAAACGACGAGGTGCGGGCTGAGATGAAGCAGATTCTCGGAGAGATTCAGTCGGGCGAGTTTGCTCGCGAGTGGATCGCCGAGAACCGCGCCGGTCAGGAGAACTTCCTGCGCATGCGCGCCGAACAAGCTGACACGCAGATCGAGTCCACGGGCCAGGAGCTGCGCTCGAAGATGGACTGGATCAAGACGGATTTCTAAGCAAGCGCCAGAGCGCGCCGAGCCAGCGGCCAGCGCCGTGATACCCGAGGCGATTAAGCCGGGTGACGGCCGCTTTGGTTGCGGTCCGTCGAAGGTTCGGCCAGCACAAGTCGAGGCTTTGGCGAGTAGCGGCGCAGAGCTGCTCGGCACATCACATCGGCAGCCTCCCGTCGTAGAGCTTGTCGCGCGCGTTCGAGCCGGCGTGGCAGATCTCTTTTCGCTGCCAGACGGGTATGAGGTAATCCTCGGCAACGGTGGCGCAACAGCTTTCTGGGATGCGGCGAGCTTCGGAATCGTTGAAGAGCGCGCGCTCCACCTCGTCTACGGAGAGTTCACACGCAAGTTCGCCGACTGCACCGATGCGGCGCCGTTCCTAGCCGACTCGCTGCGCGTCGAGGCCGAAGCGGGCGACGCGCCCGAACCGGGCAGCGACCCTTCCTGCGACGTAATCGCCTGGGCTCACAACGAAACTTCAACCGGCGTGATGGTGCCGGTCACGCGACCGGCTGGCAGCGAGAATGCGCTGGTCGTAATCGACGGCACATCTGCCGCCGGCGGGCTCCCACTCGACGCCGCAGCTTCAGACGTTTACTACTTTGCGCCGCAGAAAGGCTTGGCCTCTGACGGCGGGCTGTGGCTTTCGCTCGTCAGCCCCGCCGCTGTTGAACGAATCGAGAAGATTGCTGGCTCAGGGCGCTGGATTCCGACGTTCCTGTCGCTGAAGACGGCGCTCGACAGTTCGCGCAAGGATCAGACTTACAACACGCCCGCGATAGCGACGCTCTTTATGCTCGCGGAGCAGCTCGACTGGATGAACGGGCTCGGCGGGCTCGACGCCTGCGTGGCGCGAACCAGCGACTCTTCTGACCTTCTCTACGGCTGGGCTGAGGCCTCTGACTATGCAACGCCGTTCGTAAGTGACGCTGCCAAGCGCTCGCTGGTAGTCGGCACAATCGACCTCCACGACTCTGTCGACGCGGCCGCCGTGGCCTCCGTTCTTCGAGCCAACGGATTGGTCGACGTTGAGCCATATCGCAAGCTTGGGCGAAACCAGCTGCGCGTCGCAATGTTCCCGGCAATTGAGCCCTCCGACGTCGCCGCGCTGACCGAATGCATCGATTGGGTCGTCGCCAACGCCGAAGTCGGGACTCCTGATGAGTGAGCCGACGCGCGTCCTCGTCTGCGAGAAGATCGGCGACAGCGGCGTCGATCTGTTGCGCGAAGCTGGCTTTGAGGTTGAGCTCGGTGTCGATTGGGACCGCGACACGCTGCTTGCGAATGTTGATCGTTTCGACGGGCTGTTGATCCGCTCGGCAACAAACGTCGACGCAGAGTTGCTCGAGCGCGCGACGACGCTGAAGGTGGTCGGTCGCGCCGGAGTAGGCGTCGACAACGTTGACGTCGACGACGCGACCAAGCACGGCGTGATCGTCGCTAACGCGCCAGAATCGAATGTCGTCACTGCGGCTGAGCACACAATGGCGCTGCTGCTCTCCCTAGCTCGGAATGTGCCGCAGGCGCACAGCGCATTGACAGCCGGCCGCTGGGAGCGCTCAGAGCATTCCGGCGTCGAGCTGCTTGACAAGACGCTAGGCATCCTCGGTTTCGGGCGCATCGGCCAGCTTGTCGCGGCCCGCGCGCAGGCGTTCGGCATGCATGTCCTCGCCTTCGACCCGTTCATCGGCGCCGAGCGCTACCGCGAGCTTGGCGTCACTCAGGCTGAAAGCGCAGAGCAGCTCTACTCCGAGTCCGACTTCATCACGCTCCACCTCCCTAAGACGCCAGAAACAGAGGGCTGGCTGAACGCCGAAGCTTTCTCCAAGATGAAAGATGGCGTCAGGATCCTGAATGTTGCGCGCGGACCGCTAATCGTCGATCAAGACCTCCAAGACGCGCTCGACTCAGGCAAGGTCGCAGGTGCAGCGCTAGACGTCTTCCAGAGCGAGCCGATCACAGAGCACCCTCTATTCGGCTACCCCAACGTGATCGTGACGCCCCACCTCGGCGCCTCAACGAGCGAGGCTACAGACCGGGCTGGCTTCCAAGCCGCCGAGCAGGTGGTTGCAGCCCTCAGTGGCATGGGAGTGACCAGCGCCGTCAATGTTCCCTCGGTGGCACCGGAGGACCTCGAGGTGCTCGGACCCTTCCTGCCACTCTGCCATCACCTCGGCAAACTGGTGTCGGCACTGGCTGAGGGTGGGGCGGTAGAACGGATTGAGGTCGAGTACTTCGGCCGCATCGCCGAGCGCGACTGCCGCCCGCTGACTACAAGCGTGCTGCTCGGCCTGCTCGAAGGACGCACCGAGGAAGCCGTCAACGAGGTGAACGCCCCGTCGATCGTCGCCAAGCGCGGGATCGTCGTCTCCGAGACCAGCCGCACCAGCGCCCGCGACTTCACCGAGCTCGTGCGAGTGACGCAGATCTCAGGCGAAGAACGCACTCGCGTAGTCGGCACGACGCTAGGGCGTCGCCACCGGCCGCACCTGCTCGAATTGTGGGACCGCCGCTTCAACCTCCAGCTCCACGAGCACCTTGTGTTGTTCCAATACGAAGACGTCCCGGGGATGATCGGCCACGTCGGCGTAGTGCTCGGCGAGAATGGGATCAACATCGACAACGCCGCAGTCGGCTACGACCCGAACGGCGAAGATGATGCTGCGCCCGCGACCCGCGCAGTGATGGTGCTGACGACGAGCACGCCAGTGCCGCCCGATGTCGTCGCCCAGGTGGCAGAGCACCCAGGCATTGTCGCTGGCCGCGCCGTAGATCTCGACTGATAGGCGCTCTATTCGGAGGCGGTTTGCACGTACGCCCAAGATGGCGTACTTTGTGGCAATGACTACACAGTCAGCTTCTTCGCCTGCGGACATGCCGGCTGGTTCGGAACCTGGCGATAAGGGCCTCAAGTCGAACGCGATCGGCTTCATCTCAGGCGTAGTGATCGGCGTCGCCTCGACCGCGCCGGGCTATTCACTCGCCGCATCGCTCGGCCTCGTCGTGGCAGTCGTCGGCGTTGGCGTCCACGCCCCGGTGATCATGATCGCGGCGTTCATCCCGATGCTGCTGATCGCCTCCTCCTACTACTGGATGAATCGCGCCGACCCAGACTGCGGCACGACCTTCTCGTGGGTTACCCGCGCGATGGGACCTGGATTGGGTTGGATCGGCGGTTGGGCGATCATCGTTGCCGACGTAATCGTGATGGCAAACCTCGCTCAGATTGCTGGCCTGTACCTGTTCCTGCTGTTTGGCATTGACGCGCCGTCAACGATCGCGGTGACGATCGTTGGAGTTCTGTTCATCGCGGCAATGACTTGGATCTGCGTGATCGGGATCGAGCTGAACGCGAAGACGCAGGTCGGCCTGCTCGCCGCAGAGCTGATAACGCTGGCGATCTTCTCCGTAGTTGCGCTTGTCCGCGTCTACGCTGGGGACGCCCCGAGCGGTTCGGTCAAGCCGGCGCTGGAGTGGTTCAATCCTGCCGGCCTCGGTTCGGTAACGGCGCTAACTAGCGGCGTCCTGCTGGCCGTGTTCATCTATTGGGGTTGGGACACAACCGTAAGCGTCAACGAAGAGACCGAGGATTCGACTGAAACGCCAGGTCGCGCGGCGATCGTTTCGGTATTCGTGCTGGTCTTTACCTACGTGATCGTGACTGTTGCTGCGATCTCGTTTGGCGGGCCGGACGCGCTGGCCAATGATCAATCGGGCGACGTCCTTGGCCTCGAGGCCAACGCCGTCTTCGGGAGTTCTCTGCTCGGCAAGCTTGTGGTCATCGCTGTGCTCAGCTCGGCAGCTGCCTCCTGCCAAACGACGATCCTGCCGACCGCTCGTACGGCGCTCTCGATGGCTCGCGCCAAGGCTTTGCCGGCAAAGTTGGGCGAGGTCAACCCGCAGTACATGACGCCAGCCTTCGCGACCTGGCTGATGGGGATTGTGTCAGTGGTTTGGTACGTCGGCCTGACAATTCTCTCCGAGAACATGCTCTTTGATGCGATTGCGGCGCTCGGTTTGATGATTGCCTTCTACTACGGCCTAACCGGCTACGCGTGCGCGATCTACTACCGCCGTGAACTCTTTAAGAGCGTGCGCAACTTCCTCTTCATCGGCTTCGCTCCTGTCGTCGGTGCGCTGATGCTGACCGGGATCTTCGTCAAGTCATGCATCGACCTCGCTGACCCAGCGAATTCCGCTTCGGGCTCGGCTTGGTTCGGGCTCGGCCCGCCGCTCGTGATCGGGCTAGGCTTCCTTGTCATGGGCGTCGTCCTGATGATCTTCTGGCGAGTTGCCGGACACCCTGAATTCTTCGGCCGCAGGCCTGAGGTTGCCGATCCTGCGCTTGTCGCCCGCTCACCAGCAGGACGTGCCTGAGATGCCCGACAAGATCATCACCGGATACGACGGAAGCGACGGCGGTAAGGCCGCACTGAGCGAGGCACTGCGCCTAGCGAAAGACCTCGGCGCCGAGGTTTTGGTCCTCTTCGCCTACGAGAAGGTCGTGGTCGGCGGCGAGTCACACGATCTAGATGAAGCGGTCGAAGCTATCGGCGCGCGCATCCTCGCCGAAGCAGCAGAGTCGGCCGAAGGAGCGGGCGTTGTGCTGGCAACCGAGTACATCGAGGGTTCTGCGGCGCAGACGCTGGCGGACGTCGCCGAGCGCGAAGATGCGCGCTACATCGTCGTTGGCGGCAACGGCGAACCGCCACTAAAGGCCTGGGTGCTCGGTTCAACGCCAAGCAAACTCTTGGCGATGGCGCAGTGCCCCGTCGTTGTCGTCCGCGCTCGGTAGCTGCAAGATCGATCGCGCTGCGGCCGCAGTCGTCGCCACGCTGCTGGACGCTTGCTAATCTGGTTGGGCATGTCGAACAGCCTGCTCATTCGCCGTCTTCTCCTCCCCCTCCGGGGGGAATAACGCGCTGGCGGCCGCGTAGCCGCGACGGAACACGAAGAGGCATCGGTTAAGAGCAAGCAGAAGGAGGTTTCGACATGGATCCCAACCAAGTATTGATTTTCGACACGACGCTGCGAGACGGCGAGCAGTCGCCTGGAATCTCGCTCAACACAGAGGAGAAGCTTGAGATCGCGCAGCAGCTCGCGCGGCTCGGGGTTGACGTGATTGAGGCTGGCTTTCCAATCGCCTCTCCCGGCGACTTTGAGGCGGTTCGCGAGATCGCGAGGCAGGTTGAAGGGCCGATCATCGCTGGCCTCGCGCGGGCCAACGCCACCGACATCGACCGCGCATGGGAGGCCGTGAAGGATTCGCAACGGCCGCGGATTCACACCTTCGTTTCGACCTCCGAAATTCACATCGAACACCAAATGCGAAGCAGTCACGATGATGTTCGCGGCCTTGCTCGCGCATCGGTGGCTCAAGCGAAAGCGCTCTGCGAGGACGTTGAGTTCTCGCCGATGGACGCGACCCGTGCCGACATCGGCTTCACGGCCGAGATCTGTCAGATCGCAATCGACGAGGGCGCCACAACGATCAACATCCCCGACACCGTCGGATACACGATGCCCGATGAGTACACGCGGTTCTTGGAGGGGCTCTACGCCGCCGCTCCGGGACTGAGAGATGTGGTCCTATCAACTCACTGCCATAACGACCTAGGCCTCGCGGTTGCTAATTCGTTCGCTGGCGTGCTCGCCGGCGCCCGTCAGGTCGAGTGCGCGATCAACGGAATTGGAGAGCGCGCAGGGAACGCCGCGCTCGAGGAGTTCGTGATGTTGCTCCACACGCGCGCCGCGGACCTGGAAGGCCTTTACACCGACGTCAATACAAAAGAACTCTCCCGCGCGAGCCGCCTCGTCTCGAGACTGACCGGCTACCCGGTACAGCCAAATAAGGCGATCGTTGGCCGCAACGCCTTCGCGCATGAATCAGGGATCCATCAGGACGGAGTGCTGAAGGAGCGCACGACGTTCGAGATCATGGATGCCACCAGCGTCGGACTGGACGCAAATTCGATCGTGCTCGGGAAGCATTCGGGCCGCCACGCTCTGCAGCAGTCGCTCGAAGAGCTTGGTTACAAGGTCGATGGCGCCGCGTTGAACGCCGCTTTCAAGCGCTTCAAAGAGGTGGCCGACAAGAAGAAGCAGGTCACCGCGCTCGACCTCGAGGCGCTAGTTGGCGACGAACTCCAACAGGAGGTTGGCTTCGCGCTCGAGTCGTTCGAGCTGACTGACAAGAGCGGCGAGCAGCCCCGCGCGAGCGCCAAGGTCACATTGCCGGATGGAAGTAGCTGCGAGGGCGAGGCGACCGGAGACGGCGCCGTCGACGCTGTCTTCCACGCAATCAATGCGGCGACAGGGATCGACGTCAAGCTGCGCGACTTCCGCGTCGACGCCGTCACCGCCGGGCAGGACGCGCTCGGTGAAGTCCACGTGATGATTGAACGGGACGGCGAAGCGGCGTCGGGCCGCGCAGTCGCCACTGACATCATCGAAGCCGCGGCTCGCGCCTATATGCGGGCATTGACGCTCGCTACGCGCCGGCTCGATGCAGATGACGCGACAGACGAACGCCCGACAGCGGTACCGTGATCGCCGTGAGCCAATCGACTACTGAACCGACGACGCTATTCGAGAAACTGTGGGCCGCGCATGAAGTAAGTGAAGGCCTGCTTTACATCGACTTGCATCTCGTCCATGAGGTGACAAGCCCGCAGGCATTCGATGGCCTCAGGCTCGCCGGCCGGACGCTGCGTCGGCCGGATCGGACAATTGCAACCGCCGACCACAACGTTCCTACCGACGGCACAGCGACGGCTGCCATGATCAAGGACGAGCTCAGCCGCGTGCAAGTTGAAACGCTCGAAACCAACTGCGCCGAGTTCGGTGTTCCGGTTTACTCGCTGGGTTCCGAACATCAAGGAATCGTCCACGTGATCGGGCCCGAGCTCGGGCTCACTCAGCCCGGCATGACGATCGTCTGCGGCGATAGTCATACGGCGACCCACGGTGCCTTCGGCGCGCTCGCGTTCGGGATCGGCACCAGCGAGGTCGAGCACGTGATGGCAACCCAAACCTTGGTGCAGCGCCGGCCAAAGTCAATGCGGATCCGCTATGAGGGTGAACTCGGCTTCGGCGTCACTGCGAAGGACCTAATCCTCGCCACTATCGGCCAGATTGGCGTCGAGGGCGGCGTGGGTCATGTAATCGAGTTTGCTGGCCCGGTGATCGAATCGCTCTCGATGGAAGGGCGGATGACGATCTGCAACATGACGATTGAGGGCGGCGGGCGCGCAGGGATGATCGCCCCTGACCAGACGACCTTCGACTTCGTTGAGGGCCGCCCGGGGGCTCCGACCGGCGAGGAATGGGAGAAGATGGTCGAGACTTGGAAGGGGCTTCGTACCGACGAGGGCGCCACGTTCGATACCGAGCACGTCGTCGACGTCTCGGCGATCAGTCCACAGGTCACATGGGGAACAAATCCTGAGATGGTCGTTGGCGTCGGTGATCGCGTGCCGGAGCCACAGAGCGACGGCGATCAGAGAGCGCTCGAGTACATGGGACTAGAAGCCGGTACTCCGGTCGAAGAGATCACGCTTGAGCGAGTATTCATCGGTTCTTGCACCAACTCACGGATCGGCGACCTGCGCGCCGCGGCCGACGTAATCAAGGGCCGTAAGGTCGCTGATTCGGTCTACGCGATGGTCGTCCCCGGCTCAGTGCAGGTTAAGAAGCAGGCCGAGGAGGAAGGGCTCGACAAGATCTTCACCGAGGCCGGCTTCGATTGGCGCGGCGCAGGTTGCTCGATGTGTCTGGGCATGAACCCCGACACGCTTGCGCCCGAGGAGCGTTGCGCTTCAACCTCGAACCGCAACTTTGAAGGGCGGCAAGGACGCGGCGGGCGGACCCACCTCGTCAGCCCGCAGATGGCTGCTGCGGCGGCGATTGAAGGCCGATTCGTCGACATTCGAAGCTGGGGGGAAGGTCAGTAATGGACCCGATCGACGTAATTGACGGCAAGGTCTCGTTCCTCGACCGCGATGATGTAGATACCGACCAGATCATCCCGAAGCAGTTCCTCAAGCGGATTGAGCGCACCGGCTTTGGCGAGTTCCTCTTCCACGACTGGAAGCAGGAGGAAGGCTGGGAGCTGCACCCGCACCCAATCCTCGTTGCTGGTCGTAACTTCGGCTGTGGGTCATCGCGTGAGCACGCACCGTGGGCGCTTGAGGATTACGGCTTCCAAGCGATCATCGCGCCCTCTTTCGCCGACATCTTCTTCTCGAACTCGACCAAGGTCGGCCTGCTGCCGGTAGCGCTCAGCCCTGAGGAGTGCAAGGCGATCGCCGAGGCTGGCTCGGCGAGGATCGACCTCGACGCGCAGCAGGTGAGCTATGGCGACGGACAGGTCGCGAGCTTCGATATCGACCCTGAGATCAAACGGCGCCTGCTCGACGGGCTCGATGACATTGCGCTGACGATGTTCGAGACCGAGCTGATTGATGCCTACGAGTCGACGATGGAGCGCCACGGCCCTGTGACGACGGCGCTATGAGCGGCGCAGCACAGGTCGCGCTGCTGCCTGGCGACGGTATTGGCCCGGAGGTGATCGCAGCGACGGTCGAAGTTTGCGAGGCGCTCTGCCCGGGCGAATATGAATTCGAACCGCAGATCTTCGGCGGCGCATCGATCGACGCCAGCGGGACCGCGATGACGGACGAAACGCTGGCAGCCTGCCGCGCTGCCGACGCAGTTCTGCTCGGCGCCGTCGGTGGCCCGAAGTGGGACACAACCGACGCCAACGCACCTCGTCCGGAGCAGGGGCTGCTCGGACTGCGCAAGGGACTTGGACTGTTCGCAAACCTTCGGCCTGTCAAAGCGATCGACGCTCTCGTCGACGCCAGCCCGCTGCGCGAAGAGCGGATTGCCGGAACCGACCTCCTGGTCGTGCGCGAACTGACCGGTGGCATCTACTTCGGCGAGAAGAAACGCACCGCAACGATGGCCAGCGATCTCTGTGAGTACAGCGTCGAGGAGGTGGAGCGGATAGCGCGCGTCGCTTTCGGCGCCGCACGCTGCAAAGTTTCGAGCATAGACAAGGCCAACGTGCTCGAAACCAGCCGCCTCTGGCGTGAAGTCGTCACGCGCGTCCATGCTGATGAGTTCCCGAACGTTGAACTCGAGCACGTGCTCGTCGACAACGCAGCGATGCAGCTCGTTTCAACGCCAACCCAGTTCGACGTGCTGCTTGCCGAGAACCTCTTTGGCGACATCCTCAGCGACGAAGCCGCGATGATTACCGGCTCGATCGGAATGCTCCCGTCGGCCAGCATCGGCAACCCTGACGGGCCCGGCGTCTTCGAACCGGTCCATGGTTCGGCGCCGGACATCGCCGGTAAGGGACTTGCCAATCCGCTCGCGACGATCCTTTCGCTAGCGATGATGATGCGGCACGGCTTCGGCCGCGAAGAGGAAGCAAGCGCAGTAGAATCGGCCGTTGCTGGCGCCCTAGAAGGTGGTCTGCGGACTGCAGATCTGGGCGGCAGCGCGACAACAGAGCAGGCGACGGCCGCAGTTTTGGCCCAGCTCGCTTAGAGCGCAGAGCTAGGAGCTATTGGTGGAACAGAGCGAATTTATCTGGATGAATGGCGAAGTAGTGCCTTGGGAAGACGCCCAGGTCCACGTCCTCACGCACGCTCTTCACTACGGCACTTCGGTCTTCGAGGGCGTTCGCTGTTACGACACCGAGATAGGTCCTGCCATCTTCCGTCATCAGGATCACGTTGACCGCCTCTTCCGCTCAGCGCAGGCCTACTTCATGGAGCTGCCATTCACGGCCGAGCAGATTCGCTCTGCGACTCTCGACCTGATCGCTCGTAACAAGCTCAGCTCGTGCTACATCCGGCCGATCGCTTATCGCGGCTACGGCTCGATGGGTCTCTTCCCGCTGGCCGTCGACGTTGACGTGACTATCGCTGTCTGGGAGTGGGGGCTCTACCTCGGCGAGGATGGCAAACGCGACGGCATTCGCGCAAAGATCTCAAGCTGGCGTCGGATCAGCCCCGAAACGCTGATTCCCTACGCCAAGGCCGGAGGCCAGTACCTCAACAGCATCCTTGCCAAGGTCGAGGCTCACAACGCTGGCTATGACGAAGCGATCCTGCTCGACCACGTCGGCAACGTTTGCGAGGGAACCGGCGAAAACATCTTTGTCGTGCGCGACGGTGTGATTTCGACGCCGCCGATGACCTCCTCGATCCTCGAGGGGATCAGCCGTGACTCGATCATCAAGATCGCAGCAGACATGGGGCATGAGGTAGTGATTCGCGAAATTGCCGCCGACGAACTGCCGATCGCAGACGAGATCTTCTTGACCGGCACGGCCGCCGAGATGGTTCCCGTGCGCGAACTTGACGACCGGCCGGTCGGCACTGGTAAACCTGGTGAGCTGACGAAGGCTCTGCTCGCCGTCTACGAGGATGCTCTGTACGGCCGTGACGAGCGATACCGCGACTGGCTCGACCCTGTGCCGGCAAGCCCAGCGCCCAGCTAATGAACTCCACGATCCAGCTCTACGACGCAACCCTCCGCGACGGAATGGGTGGCGGCGGTATGAGCTTGACGGCGCAAGAGAAGCTTCGGGTGGTAGAGCGGCTTGACTCACTTGGCGTCGACATGATTGAAGCTGGCTTCCCTTCGTCGAACCCAAAAGAGGCCGAACTCTTCGAGCTGCTCGCTGCCGCGCCGCTCGAACACGCCCAGATCGTCGCCTTCGGAATGACGCGGCGCCGCGAAAGTGCGGCCGAGGACGACGAAGGGTTGCAGGTCTTGGCGGCCTCGATCGCTCCGATTGTGACGCTCGTCGGCAAGTCGTCGATGCTCCACGTTGAGAAGGTTGTGCGGGTATCGCCGGAAGAGAACCTGGCAATGATCTCGGAGTCGATCGCTTTCCTCGTCGGTGAGGGCAAGCGTGTTCTATTTGACGCTGAGCACTTCTTCGATGGTTGGCGAGCAGACCCGATCTACGCCATTGAAACGCTGCGCGCGGCCGCCGCGGCAGGAACCGAGAGGCTTGTTCTCTGCGACACCAACGGCGGCTCGCTGCCAGCCCAGATCACGGCCGCCGTCAGCGCCGTTCGCGAAGCGCTCCCTGAGCTCGCGGTAGGCATCCACACTCACGATGACGCTGGCTGTGCGGTTGCCAATTCGCTCGTAGCTATCGAGGCTGGAGCGACCCAGGTTCAAGGCACAATCAACGGAATTGGCGAGCGCACCGGCAACGCGAACCTCATAACGATCATCGCCGACCTGCAGATCAAGATGGGGATCGAAGTGCTGCCCGAGGGCCGAATCGCGCGGCTAACTGAGACCGCCCACTTTGTCGACGAGCTGCTCAATCGTGCGCCAAACCCGGCGCAGCCATACGTAGGAAAGAACGCCTTCTCGCACAAAGCGGGGATGCACGCAGCCGGCGTCAGCGCCGACTCCAGCACCTTCGAACACGTCGAGCCTGGGTCGGTAGGCAATCGCAGCGATGTGATCGTTTCCGAGCTTGCAGGCCGCGCAACGATCGCCGATAAAGGCAATAGCGCCGGTCTTGGCCTCGACGACGCAACTAGCGCGCGGATCGTCGAGCGCGTCAAAGAATTAGAGCACCTCGGCTACCAATTTGAAGCCGCCGATGGTTCGTTCGAACTTCTGATGCGCCGCGAGTCCGGCCAATACGAGCCACTCTTCCGCCTCGAAAGCTGGCGCGTGACGGTTGAGCAGCAGGCAGACGGCGAAGTCTTGAGCGAGGCCACGATCGCAATCTGGCTCGGCGACGAGCGCTACGAGCGCACCGCGAACGGGAACGGCCCGGTAAACGCTCTCGACAGCGCGCTGCGCAGCGCCGTTACCGAGCTCCACCCGGAGGTTGGCAAGGTCGAGCTGGTCAACTACAAGGTCAGGATCCTCGACGAGGGCCATGGCACCGATGCCGTCACTCGTGTGCTGATCGACGCATCCGATGGAGAGAGCGTCTGGGGCACGATCGGCGTAGGTGAGAACGTGATCGCCGCATCTTGGCAGGCGCTCGTCGACTCACTCGAATACGGCCAGCAGCCCGGTCGGCGCAAGGAAAATGGCTAACGATGAGTGAGCGGATTCCGCTTGCTAAGCCGGTAATTGGAGAGGCCGAGGAGAAGGCCGTTCTTGACGTTCTGCGCTCCGGACAGCTTTCGCTAGGGCCTGCGGTCCCGGCTTTCGAGCAGGCTTTCGCGCAGCGGGTCGGAGCGACAGACGCCAGCGCCGTCTCGAGCGGGACTGCAGGGCTTCAGTTGGCCCTGCGCGCGGTCGGTGTTAGCGATGGCGACGAGGTCGTCACCTCGCCACTTTCGTTCGTAGCGAGCGCCAACGTTTGCGTAATGGAGCGCGCAAAGCCAGTCTTCGCCGACATAGACCCGTTGACGTTGACGATCGACCCCGCTGCGGCGGCTGCCGCGGTAACCGATAAGACCACCGCGATCCTCCCGGTTCACATCTTCGGCTACCCGTCCGACATGCCCCCGCTTGAGGCGCTCGGCCTGCCGATTGTGGAGGACGCCTGCGAAGCGCTCGGTGCTCGTTATGCCGACGGAACGTTGGTTGGGGGCCGCGGACATCCGGCCATTTTTGGCTTCTACGCGAATAAGCAGATGACGACCGGCGAAGGCGGAATGGTGACCGTCAACGACTCCGCGATCAAGCTGCGAATCGACTCAGAGCGCAATCAGGGCCGCGCGCCGGACATGGACTGGCTCGACCACGACCGGCTCGGCTTCAACTTCCGCCTCAGCGACATTGCCTGCGCGCTCGGCCTCGCACAGCTGTTGCGGCTAGACGAAATGCTCGCGGGCCGTGAGCGCGTCGCGTCTCTGTACTACGAAGGCCTGGCCGGTGTAGAGGGGCTCAACCTGCCTTGCCCCGACCGCGGCGATGAGCGGCGCGGCTGGTTCGTCTTCGTCGTTCAGTTGCCAGCCGAGTTCGACCGCGACGCGACGATTCGGGCGCTCGGTGAGCTCGGGATTCAGAGCAAGCCATACCTTCCGGCGATCCATCTGATGGCCTACTACCGCGAGCGGTTTGGCCACAAGGAAGGCGAGTTTCCAGTCTGCGAGGCAGTCGCGGCGCAGTCGATCGCGCTGCCATTCTTCCCCGAGATGACGAGTGGCCAGGTTGAACGCGTCTGTGCAGCGCTGCGCGAGACGCTCGGGCAGACCTAGACTCGGCGGGCAATGAACCGCTTCAGTGAACCGCCGGACCCTGACTTCGACGCGATCAATCGCTCGCTCGACATCGACGTGCGCCTGTGGCCATTTGATATCGCGCAGTCGCGCGCGCATGTCGCGATGCTCGCTGCGCAGGGAATTATCGGTTCCGAGGACGCCGGCACGATTTCCGATGCGTTGGCGGCGGTCGAGGGCGAGCTGGAAGCTGGCTTGTTCGCATTCGAGCCAGCTGACGAAGACATCCACATGGCGATCGAGCGCCGCGTAAGCGAAATTGCGGGCGAGGCCGGGGGAAGGATCCATACGGCTCGCTCACGCAACGACCAAGTAGCCACCGACCTCGTCCTCTTTACGCGTGAGGCGGCCGCCGACAGCATCGCTGCGATCGAGCGGCTGATCGCAACACTGATCACGGCAGCCGAAGCTCACCTCGACTGGCCGCTGCCTGGATACACACATCTCCAGCGCGCGCAGCCGGTTTATCTCTCCCATCATCTGCTGGCCTACGTCTGGATGCTCGAACGTGATCGTCAGCGCTTTCGGTTCGTCGCGTCGCAGTGCGGGCTACTGCCGCTCGGTTCCGGTGCCCTGGCTGGCGTCAACTTCGACACCGACCGCGGTCGCGTCGCGGATGAACTCGGCTTCGACGGCGTTACAGCCAACTCGCTCGACGCTGTTAGCAACCGCGACTTCATCGTCGATTATCTCTCGGCTGCGGCGCTCTGCGCCACGCACCTTTCTCGCCTTGGGGCCGAGCTTGTGCTCTGGTCGAGCCAAGAGTTCGGCTTCGTTGAGCTACCGGACAGGTGGACAAGCGGGTCTTCGCTGATGCCGCAGAAGAAGAACCCCGACGCAGCGGAGCTGCTCCGCGCAAAGGCGCCACGGGTAGTAGGCGATCTCAGCTCGTTCCTCGGCGTCCTACACGCGCTGCCACTTGCCTACAACAAGGACATGCAAGAAGACAAGGAATACCTCTTCGACGGCGTCGACACACTGGCGCTCGCGCTCGCGGCAGCTACGGGAATGATCGAGGGCGCGCATTTCAACCGCCAGCGGATGGGGGAGGCGGCATCGGACGGGATGATCGCAGCGACCGATCTGGCAGACCTGCTCGTGCGCCGCGGCGTTCCGTTCCGTCAGAGCCACGCCACTGTCGGACAAATTGTCCGCGAGACGCTTGCCGCCGACCGCGAGCTCAGCTCGCTCTCACTCGCAGAGCTGCAGGCTTATAGCCCCGAGCTGGACGACGAGGCGATTGCGCTACTGGCTCAGGATGGCTGGCTCGAATCGAAAACCAGCGAAGGCGGCACAGCGCTCGCCCGCGTAGAGGAACAACTCGCCGCTGCGCGCAGACTGCTGGCTTAGAGCAGGCGCGGAGTTAGCCCGACGGGGCTTGTGTGCCGCCACCGCTGCCGCCTGAAGGTGTCTGCGGCGTTGGTGCTGGAGCGGGAGTAGGTGCAGGCGTCGGAGCTGGCGGAGGAGTCGGAGTGCCTCCTCCTCCTCCTCCTCCTCCTCCGCCTCCTCCGGTGTTCCCACCTCCGCCTCCTCCGGTGTTCCCACCTCCGCCGGTACTGCCGCCACCTGTCCCAGAAGACCCGCCGCTGCCGCTATCGAGCGTCATTAGAGGCACCGAGCCAGAGCCGCCGTCTGTGGAGCCTGCTGCTTTGTTGGCTGCACGATTCTGTAGAAGCGATTGAATTTGAACGACGAAGTCATGCCAGATCTGCGCCGGGAAGGTACCGCCGGCAACTGGGCTGCCGTCGTATTCGGTCTTCATCGGCTGCGTACGGTCGGCGTACCCGACCCAGATAGCAATCGTGTAGCGGTCCGTGAACCCAGCAAACCAGGCATCGCCGAAATTCTCTGTCGTGCCAGTCTTGCCGGCGGCGAATCCGCCGTACTGCGCGAGATGACCGGTGCCTCCGCTGACGACGGTCTGCATCTGCTGGGTGACAGCCTGGGCCAACGCCGACGAGATCACTCGCTTGCTGTGAGTCTGGTTACGAGCGATCAGCTCGTCGGTCGAGACGTCACGCACTTCTGAGATGCCAACCGGCCCTCGGTCCGGCGCGCCCAGCGAACCAGAGATGCGTTTTCCACCAGAGGCGAAGCTCTGGTAGGCGTGAGCCCAGTCCAGCACCGATACTCCCTGCCGGAAGGCGCCTAGCGTCATCGCGGGGTTTGTCGAGACCGGCGAGCGGACGCCCATGTTCGTGATCAGCTTCGAGATTCGCTTCGTTCCAGTAGCCAGCCCGACCGCCGCAAAGACAGCGTTATCGGAGAAGGTCAAGGCCGAACCGAGGTCGCGCGTGCCGGCATAAGAGTTGTCGAAGTTGTTGACGGTGAACTTCTCGCCATCATCTCCAGGCACGTCGAAGACGCGCTTGCGTGATTCCCAAACTGAGCCTAAGCCGTACCCCTTTCGCAACGCGGCAGCGAGGATGAACGGCTTCACAGTTGACCCCGGCTGGCGCTCGCCTTGCGTAGCGAGGTTGAAGGGACGCTGCTGGTAATCGCGCCCACCGACCATCGCCTTTACCTCGCCGGTCTTGTTGTCGATTGCGACGAGAGCCGCGGATGGACCGTTCGGATCAGAAAGGTTTTGATCGATCGCCTGCTGCGCTGCCTTCTGGAAGTCGAGATCTAGCGTCGTACGGACGCGGAGCCCGCCCTCAAACGCGCGCCTTGCGCCGAAATGGTCAACTAGTTGCTGGCTTACCCACGTTGTGAAATACGGCGCCGCTGTATCAACCGACGGTGGGAATACAAGCGCAGGCAATCCTTCTGCGATCGCGACTTGATAGTCGCTTGCGGAGATCCTCCCCTGGTCGCGCATCTTTCCGAGCACGATGTTTCGGCGCTGGATTGCCGCTTCAGGGTGCGCCACCGGGTCATACGCAGTCGGGTTAGCGATCACCGCCGTGAGCAATGCGGCCTCGGCCGCGCTCAACTCAGCAGCACAGGGCTTCTCCTTGACGCCGCAACCAACGTGATTAGCGTCGCGCCCGAAGTAGACGCGCGCCGCTGACTCGATCCCGTAGGCGCCATTGCCGAAATAGATCGAATTGAGGTATTCGCTGAGAATCTTCTCTTTCGACCACTTGCGCGTCAGGTGGTAGGCCAGCGCCGACTCGCGCAGCTTCTGAGTCACAGTTCGCTGATCTTGCGCTCCAAGCGCGTTCTTGACGAACTGCTGCGTTATCGTCGAGCCACCTTGGCGCGAGCCGCCAGTGAGCGTGTCCTGGACGAGTGCGCGCAGGATGCCGCGTGGGTCGACACCGTTGTTCTCGTAGAAGCGCTGATCCTCGATCGAAATCACGGCGTTGCGCATGAACGGCGAGATCTCGGAGTAGGGGATAAGGACGCGATTATGAGCGCTCTTTAGGATTCCGAGGGGTCTGCCGAGAGCATCGAGCAGCACTGAGTTCCGCGCGCTCTTGAAGCCGTTTTCGCTCTGCAGGTTCGGCAGCTCTGAAGCAACCGCCATCATCATCCCGAAAGCAGTCGAGATAACCGCCAGCGCGATCAAAGGAAGCGCAATGAAGATCAGCCGCCAACGCTTCAGACGTGGCTTGCGCACGCGCGGAACCGTCGGCTCGGCGGCGTCGTTGCTTTCGACTGTTGGAATGTCGTCTTCGTCTGTCATCGGTTGGTGCTGAGGCGACGGCGGGCTCTTCGTGCCGCCGGAACGCCATCAAGCTTCGAGGATCTCCGCCAATAGTCGTGGCGTCCTGCGCTGTACTCAGACTAGCATTGGACCTGATGGAATCCGCCGCTTCAACATCCGCGCAGCTGTCCCGTAACGCCGCCGAGAATCTCCCGGCCGGTGCGCTGCAGTCGAAGCTCGAATTAGCGGCGAAGGAAGCGAGGCCGCTGCGGATTAAGCTCGGGCTCGACCCGACGGCGCCTGATATTCACCTTGGCCACACCGTCGTACTGACGAAGCTTCGCGAGTTCCAAGACCAAGGCCACCGCGTTGTGCTGATAGTCGGCGACTACACGGCCCGCGTTGGCGATCCCAGCGGCCGCTCCGAGACGCGCCCTGTGCTCAGCACTGACGAGATCATCACTAACGCGAAGAGCTACGAGGCCCAGGCCGGGCGCATCCTCGACCAGGATCCGGACCGTTACGAGCTGCGCTTCAACAGCGAGTGGCTCGACATGTCAATGGCCGATCTGCTGGCGCTGGTGCGCACCACGACGATCGCCCAGCTTCTTGAGCGAGAGGACTTTTCGACCCGCTACAAGGCAGGTTCACCAATCTCGGTGCTAGAGCTTCTATACCCCCTGATGCAGGGCTATGACTCCGTCGCCGTTGAGGCCGACGTCGAGATTGGTGGAACCGACCAGACCTTCAACATCCTGCTCGGCCGCGACATTCAGCGCCACTACGCCGTGCCCGAGCAGGCTGTCATGACGATGCCAATTCTCCCCGGCATCGACGGCGTCGACAAGATGTCAAAGACCAAGGGCAACGAGATTGCGATTGAGGCGAGCCCAGATGAGATGTTCGGCCGCACGATGAGACTGCCCGACGAGGCGATGGCGAACTGGTTCGAGCTGCTCGCGATCGATCCGCCCGCCGACGGAACCGGCGCTCGCGACAGAAAGGTCGCGCTGGCAAAGGCGCTCGTCGCGCGCTTCCATGACGAGGCCGCAGCCGACGCCGCAGAGGCTCAGTTCGTCAGTCAGTTCGCCAAGCATGAGCTGCCAGACGAGATTGAGGAGTTCTCACTCTCGGTCGGCGATGCCGTGGTTCATCTGCCGTTGGCGCTGGCAGAGGGCTTCGAAATCTCGCGTTCTGAGGCTCGTCGACTCGTCGAACAGGGCGGCGTCAAGATCGACGGAGCGGTAGTCGATCCAAGCCAATTGGACGTCGCCTCTGATCTGCTCTCGGGTGCGGTCGTCCAAATTGGCCGTCGACGCTTCAAACGGTTCCTCGTCGACCGATAAAAATCGGCTAGTTCCTGCTACGATGCGGAGCGGTCGTAAGTAGGAGCGAAGTTGCTCTGCGCTGCGACCCGGTTCTCAGTGCCTTGGCACTGAGCGCCCCTCGAGAAGGAATCCCCTTCCCGCATGGGTGTGTCGGTCTTTGAAAACTCAACAGCATGCGTACCTCCGGGTCTGAACACCTGGCCCGGATGTGCGTCCAGGTTCGAACCGCCGGTGGCCGGCTTTGCTGGCCACGTGGCGGTCTGAGTAGTAACCAGTCAAGACCGCGGCACCCCGTGTACGGAGTGCCGCAGAAGTAGGTCATGGCGAA
>Ga0194055_10001058_pt1 | contig 22364 bp, 22 predicted proteins | sample SepL449m_MetaG_FD_155482 | JGI IMG/M metagenome (GOLD analysis project Ga0194055, IMG submission 155482) | Anoxic zone freshwater microbial communities from boreal shield lake in IISD Experimental Lakes Area, Ontario, Canada - Sep2016-L442-9m | ecosystem: Environmental > Aquatic > Freshwater >... | reverse complement strand
ATGTAACGGAAGCGTGAGCCGGTTGAAGTCAATGCAAACGCGCATATCGATCCGCGCACATGCCAGAATCAGGGGCTGTGTGCCTCATTCGCACGCCTGAATCGGTCGAAAATCCTGTACGAATTCGGCGGACGGATCGTCATGGCGTGACTGCAGGGAGTTCTGACTGCCCGAGAAACTCGATCATTTTCTGACGCCGATAGGCGAAGATCCGCCTTAGATCTGGCTGGACGAACAGCCAGTGAACCAGACTGCCACCCGGAACAGCATAGTGAACCCGGTCACGAACCAGCGTTCCACCATCCTTTTCTTCGAAGGTATGCAGGTGCTCCCACAATCGATAGGGGCCCACGAGTTGCCGATCGACGAACCGAAACGGGGGGCCCCATTCGCTGATTTCCGTTCGCCATCGAATCGGAATCCCATGCAGTCGCAAGCGGTAGTCGATCAATGACCCTGGAACCATAGAAACAGGCTTTGGAGTCTGCACGTGGAAGTGCAGCCAAGGTGGCGTAATCTCTTCGAGGCGATACGCATCTGCGAAAAATGAAAAAACTTCATCGACTGGCCGGGGAAGCCAGAGTTCGTCAGTCAGGACATAGGTTCCCGGACGAGATTCATTGCGAGCGATTGTCGGCATAGCGAGAATTCCAGATGTTCGGAACTTTCCCATGCGTTGTAGGTACGCAGCCCTCAGGCGACCACCGAAATAACTCGCATCGCCTCGGGATAGCATGGAGCCCGAGCCGTTTGGACTCCGGACCAATTGGGGTGAGTGGCCTGCAGATTCGCGAGCAAACAGCCGCATGGGGTTGCCAGCATTCTTCCAATTGTTGCTGATCAGCGTGAATCAGCGACAATCAGTGCTCCAAAACTTTTCCCTCTGGAGTCATGTTCCCAGTACCGTCGCCTGGGCCGCGTCGCCGAAATCGATGATCAATCGCGACCTTTCAGGTCGCATTTCAATTCGCGACCGATTCCACAGGGTTGAAGCCCTGTGCTCTGTGCTTTTGGGCTTTCAGCCCAAAAAGAGCCATTTCTTGCCAAATCTGACTTGGACATCCTTCCACAGTGATAGACAAACGCCACAAAACGCTATCCAGAAAAGACTTGCAAGCCATCCAGCAAGCATCCCCAATTCTACGGGATCATCGAACTCGTTTCCTGGGAATAGTTTCGCACGTTTCTGATTTTTGGTATCCGTGGACTCGCCCGGGAAAACTGAGTGCCGGAAGTGGCATTGACTTGCGTGTCCGAGTCCCCCCGGCTAAACTTCCCCGCTCGTTTGTGTTTTTGGAGAATTGCCCGGATCAGGCATTACGAGTGCTTGAACGGGGACTGAGGGATCTACGATGCCAATCCGTCCGCGGACTAAACTTAAAATTGAACGCAAGACAAAGCGTTGCCCCAAATGCAACAAGATTGTTCGCATGCGGGTACGCTGCAAAACCTGCCACAAGAAGCTGCGGTAGCCTGCCGTAAGGATTTGCGACCCAGAGGATTCACTGACGGTCAGCAGCCGTCGATTCGTTTCGGAGAAAACAGTCTACCATGCCGCGCACAGAACGAGATCGCGAAAAAGAACGCCGCCGCAAGCACAAAGTCAAGCTGAAGAAGCTCGAAGGCCGATTCCGCAAGGCCACCAGCCAGAGCGATAAGCAGTTGATCGCCGCCAAGGTTCGTCGGTTCAGCCCGATGATCAACCTGGAAGTGCGCGCTGCCGAAGCTGCCGCTCAAGCCAAAGCTGATGCCGCTGAGAAGAAAGCCAAGAAGTAGTCGTCACACTTCTGGTGACACCTTCGGTGCTGTATTCTGCGAAGATCATGATGCACGACCTGAGAAATCTGGTCGTGCATCTTCGCTTTCATGGGCCGGGGAATAAGATTTGAACCGCTGATGAACACTTATCAACGCTGATGGAATGCGTTGAAATGGACAAGCAAGCTTGTTCACAACGACGACGACCATGGGTGTTGGCGATGGTCTTTGCGAATCTTGCCATGCGAACGGCGGCGATTGCAGCGACCCCATAGACCAAAAGCAGCACCGCCAACCACGCATCAAACTCGCGATAGCCAGATCACTCCCGGCCGACGCCCAGCGAGTCAGCGACGCGGTTGATGTAGTTAAACCAGGCTGCAATCAGGGTGATCTGCAGAATCCCCTGATCGTCGAATCCGACGACTCGCAAGCGGGCATGGTCCTCGGGACTTACCGATGTCGCGTCGCGTGTGATCTTGATCGCATAATCGATGATCGCCTGATCAGACTCGTTGAACACGCCCGACTGCAAATTACTCTGGATCGCCTTAACCAGTGCATCGTCGCCGGTGGCCCGGCGCAGAAATTCGAGGTGAGACACACTGCAATAACGCGTGCAGTTCTGCTGAGACACGACCGTTGCAATGATTTCATGCTGCCGTCGATCGAGCGGCAGCTTCGGGTCCATCAGCGCCCCGAATGTGGCGAAGGCGTGGTGCAGGGCATTGGGAATCAGGCTATGCGACGCCACAATCCCGTCACCATCGGCACTCGGTAATCCAGCCACATCCGCTTCATATTCGCGTGGATACCATGCATGCTGGGCATCCAGGGCCGCCCGGTATTCCGGGCCGGCCTGTGATTTCGGAATGGTCTGGATCCAGGTCATCGCAGATCTCCATTCAAACTGTGGCGAAGTTACAACAGGATCGTCTGGGCTCGATCTGGCCCGATGCTGATGAATTTCACGGGCAATCCCATCAATTCACTGACCGAATCAACATAGTAACGGGCACCGGAAGGGAGATCACTCAGCTTGCGAGCCCCGGTGATGTCTTGTTTCCAGCCGGGAATACGCCGCAGGATCGGCTTGGCAACTTCCAGGTCTTCGACGTGTGAGGGGAAGTCGGTAGTCCGCTCGCCACGGATTTCATAGGCCTCGCAAATGCAGACTTCGTCAAGCTGGGAAAGTACATCCAGCAGCATGACGGCGATCTCGTCGACACCACAAATCCGGGCACCATAGGCGGTGGCCACTCCATCCAGCCAACCGCACCGACGAGGTCGACCGGTGACAGTTCCGTATTCATGGCCGACATCGCGAATGTGTTGACCGGTGGCATTCAACAGTTCGGTCGGGAAGGGGCCGCCACCGACGCGAGTCGTATATGCTTTGACAATGCCAATCATCCGATCGATTTCACGTTCAGGAACACCGCTGCCGCTGTGAATCCCTGCCGATGAACTGTTGGAACTGGTGACATAGGGGAATGTTCCATGATCCACGTCCAGCAAGCTTCCCTGGGCTCCTTCGAACAGGATGTTCGCGCCACTGCGAACGGCCCGATGCAGCCAGGCGGTCGTGTCGGCAACGAACGGCTTGATCTGTTCAGCGTAACCAATGTACGAAGCGAAGATGGCATCGGCATCAAGATCTTCGACGCTCGGATCGAGTGCCTTCAGCATCAGGTTTTTGGCGACGACGATGTCGTTCAGGCGAGAACGGAACGATTCCGGGTGGTACAGATCCCCAATCCGGATGGCGTGTGACCGCAATGCTTTGTCGCGATAGCAGGTTCCAATGCCACGGCCGGTGGTGCCAATCGCCTGCTGTCCACGTCGTTTTTCGTAAACGGCATCTTCGATGATATGGTACGGCAGAATCACGTGTGCACGATCGCTGACCATCAGGTTTTCGCCGCTGATGGGCAGACCACGATCCGTGAGTGATTTTATTTCCTTGAGAAGGGCTTCGGGATTGACAACCAGACCGTTCCCGATAACCGCCTTGACCCCCGGCCGCAGAATTCCGGTGGGAAGAAGCGACAGCTTGTACGTTTCGCCGTCGAACTTCACGGTATGGCCGGCATTGTTGCCACCCTGATACCGGACAACGACCTGATGGGAATCGGTGAGGATATCGACGATCTTTCCCTTGGCCTCATCCCCCCACTGCAAACCAACAACAGACGTGACTGTCACGATGCACTCTCTTTTGATGAAACAACCGCTTGGGACTTTGCGCAGAAAAACGGGGGCTGTAATAGCCCCCGACTGATTTGACGGCGCTGGCTGTCCTGCACGGCTTCGCCGCACAGATCAGTGGACCAACGAATGTCCGCCACACTGATGTCCCGATTGGAATAGTGTAACCACTGCAATGCCTCAGGGTAAGGGTTGCGCCATGAGAAGTTGGACGAGGTAGTCCCCTTGGGCGCATACCTTTATGGCCAAAGTCCCTGTGACACTCGCGATCTTTCCGACTTCTGCGAGTAAGAAACGAAAGAGGGGCAGTTGCCTGCCCCTCCATTCAGTTCATCGAAACGATTTCCATCAGACTCATTTCAACGGCTGCAGAGTTTTCCAGATGTGGCTCAAGGGCGAAAGATTCGCACCATTGGCAGTATTGGTGCCGGTGTTATGGCAACTGAAGCAGTTGAATCCTGTGGCAGGAGCATAACTCGGAGGGTTCACAATGACCTGATGGTAGGTTTCCATTGTCGCGTTCGACAGTAGAACTGAACCGATCGATTGTGCGGCCTGTGGAATGGGAGTCGCAGGAAGCGGCGGCGCGGGCGGCTTTGGCTGATTTGTCCCAGTTGGAGGAATCTGCCCCTGGGTCCAGACCGAGCCAATATGCACATAATTCTTACGGATATCATTACCGAGCATGCTGATAACAGCATTGTTGAGCGAAATGATTTCGGTGTTGTTCTCAACCCCATCGTTTCCTGTTGCGCCACCCCAGGCAAATGTGCGAATGGTGTTACTGGAAACTGGTTTGGGGCCAGTGCCAATAGACTGCTGAATTCCCGCTGGCATCGCAGTGGTCGCCGCCACGGTCGTCAAATTCTGGACATTGAACGGATTCGCTGTTCCGTTGCTGAACAGCCATTTCCCCTGTGGATTCAAAGGGACATTGACAACGGTTCCAGCCTTGTTTCGATAAGAGTAGGCGCCGTTCGGAGCATTGTTGACGTGCTCGAACGTGGCCCAAATCATTTCTGGATGCCCGGCTACAGAACCCACGACATGCATGCCAACCATGGCCAGCAATTTCTGCTGAATGGGCCCCGTCGGCCAAACTGCAAATTTATCAGGAGCGACAGGAGGGACAGGAGGGACGCTAAAATTATAGGTCGGAACGAGAGCGGTCATCGTGATGTAGTCTTGCGGATTGGGGACCGTTGCCGCATCGACCCACGAAATCTTTAGCTCCATCGCCAATGCTGATGGATCAAAGACCGGCTTGTGCAATTGCTGGCTGGCAAAGTCCGTAATTTGCTTCAACTGGGCAGCCGTCGTCGGAAACGCTGTCAGCGGTGGATTGATAGGCGGCAGAGTTGTTGACTTTGCGCCGGTCGCCATATACGCAAACACGTCATTGACGTGAATTGAGTAGTAAACCAGAGAACCGTTTTGCGACAGGAGCGTCCCACTCCCACCTGCCTGACCGGTTTCAACATCTGAAACAACGCCAGCAGCGGTTACGGCAAATTGCTTTCCACTCGAACCGACTTGCGCAGACCGAACACCCAGAGTACGGATGCGGCCTACAGTATTTGGAACCAGAACAAAATTTTTGCCGACAGCTTCAACATCGTAAAAGACCGGCGAGTCAAAAACTCGGCCACCAGTGCCGGAGGCAGGCGAATTCAGCCAAAGGAACATCTGCGTTGACCATTGATAGAAACTGCAGAGCGAGTTTGGCGCAAACCTCAAACTGTCGGCAGGCTTCACAATTCCATTTGGTGTCACCACTCCATTTGCGAACCACGACGCGAACTGTGCCGGAGTCAGAGTACATGACGTCTGAGGGTCAGGCGGCAACGGATTCTGGGCATTCGCAACCTGCGATGCCAAAACCGCAAAAGTCAACAAACCGCACATTCGGAACTTCGAACCCATGAATCTTCCTTCCAATGAAAACGAGGAGGGGACCTGCGGAAACGGCGAATTTACGGGTGTGCTTCCGAATCCATTCGAAGCGGAATCTACCATGCCCACTGCCATGAAGAGTTGATATGAATCGATCTGACTCATTCAATATGCGCGTACTGCAGTTGATTATCAAATCAAAACACACTAATGAACACTTCGCCACCGATTATCCGAGTTCTTTTGATTACCATCAGTGTTTTTACATACAGATATGGCAGCTGTGTCGCCGCACGCGAATTCTTAATCGATAATTCTTAAACAGCCTCGATTGCGACACGGACACCAGTTGTGTTCAATAGAGGTTAACGACTGCTCAGAACACGACACTTCAAGAGTCACCCAGCATTCAAAAAAAACGTTTTTACACATTCAGCAAACAATCAGAGCAGAATTTTGGAGGACGTAAGATCGCTCGTGGATTCGACCCATTTCGTTCTCAGGGAACCTGTTACGATGATTGAAGCTCGAAATCATTCCACATTGACGATTCAGACATCAACACTTGCCAGCGGGATGAAAGCAGGTCTTGCAGCTCTTTTGCGAGCACACGTTTGTGCCCAGGACGCAAATGCCGACACATGGGACTTCGCCCTGCACGTCAGTGGCTTGTTCCAGAATGGGATGTCCGTCAGTGACGTTCGCTGGCTGATTGCCAAGGGATTTGCCACACACGGGCAAGAAACCTCCGTTTACGGCAAACCTCATCGAACATTTCGCCGGGCGGACGGTTTCGTGATCAACGTCGCAACATGCATGGTTCTGACCCCGGCAGGAGTCAACCTGGCACAAACCGTAAATGGGCCGTCGATCCCAGAAACCGAGTCATGGTCACCTGCGTTAGGTCAATCATTCCCGCATACGCCGAATTGGGATTCCGGTCGGCGCGAGCTTTCGGTTGCTGGAACGGTGATCAAACGATTCCGAGTTCCAGCCCAAAACCAGGAACTCATCCTGTCAGCATTTCAGGAAGAGGGGTGGCCGCATCATATCTATGACCCGCTCCCGACGAATCGCAAAATCAACACGCATATCAGACTTCACGATGCAATCAATCGATTGAACGGATGCCAGAAGTTGCCACTCGTACGCTTTCACGGAAACGGCTCAGGTAATGGCATTTCCTGGGAACTTCGCCAACCTCGCCTTACCAGCGAACAGGGTTATGCCACGGCCTTGCCAACATCGTAGCAGCACTCAATCGCCACCAGATCGCCACCAGCTTATCACTTGTGCCGTCGCTCGCGTTCCTGACAATCTCGTAAACGTCTTTGCGCTGATGGGCATTTCGCCCCAACTTTCACCTCACTTCGAACTTCCAGGGGAATCTCATGTCTCAGACGAAAGTCTCAATCGGTTTCGACCAGAAATCCACGGAATACTTCGCTCGACTGCTGGGCAACCGGCCGGTGGCCGCAGGGGCACATTGTTCCGATGACGACGATGACGACAGCGAAAAGAAGATCACTTTCGGCGCACTGGGAGCCCACTGCAGCGATGACGGTGATGACGACGACGGCGATAAGCCGAGTGTCCGTTTCGGCAACATCGTACTGGGAGCTCATTGCGGCGACGACGATGAAGGAGATGACGACGGCAAAAAGGTCGCATTCGGACAGATCGCCTTCGGGGCACACTGCTCCGATGATGGCGACGAAGACGACGGCGATAAGAAACACCATCTGAGCGCAGTGTATGCGTGATCTCATGTGTGATTCGCGACAGGAATCATCGAGTGAAACGGGCCTGTTCAAAACAGGCCCGCTTCAAGCAATTGCGGCTCTTGAGCAATAGCTCGCATTGGGATGAGGGTTCCCCTCATCAGGAGTTTAACCGTCATTGAAAGTCAGACATGGAGTCGTGGCTGCTCCCCCGAGACGACGTTGCAACGTGCTCAGCAACTGATGTCTCGGGCGGGAATTACTGAGGTCCGTGAAATCACCGGAACCGACAGCTTCGGCGTTTCCGTTTTTGTAAGTGTTCGACCAGCCGCGCTGGGTGAATCGTTCACGTTTGGAAAAGGATTGCGACCGATCGACGCCCAGATCGGAGCCATCATGGAGGGGATTGAATATTATTTCACGGAGCCTGGTGTCGGCTGCATCCAGACTCGGTGGGGGACTGCGCGGGATGTGATTGGCAGCAGCGAGCGAGATGACGCAATCCTGGATTTTGTTCCCATGATCCACCGCGAAGCAGACCTTGACGCACCGCTGCTGCTGGCATCTGCCACGGATCTGGAGAACGGAAATCAGGCGTGCATCCCCGCCGAATTGGTCTTTTGTCCTGCACCTTCGGTCGGGCAGTCGCTGTTTGGCGCTTCAACCAATGGACTTGCTTCGGGAAATTCGCTCGTTGACGCGACGATTCAATCGCTGCTGGAACTGCTGGAACGAGATATCTGGTCATTCGAGAGTATTCGAGCGAGTTCGCTGCTGGTCGATGAATTCACTCTTCCAGCGTCGATCCAGCAAATCATCGAGACTGCCAGACAGAGTGGTCTGACACTCAAGATCCGGACAATCCTCAATGGCTATGGGATGCCGTTCTTTGTCGCGTTTGTGTTTGACGACAACAATCCCACTCGCAGCACTTTTAACGGGGGCTGGGCCTGCGATCTGAATCGAGAACGGTGCCTGATTCGTGCTGTTACGGAAGCGGCACAAAGCCGCGTCGCGTTTCTGGATGGCGGTCGTAAAATTCCCAAGTCGCACCAACCGCTCGATTCCCCTCAGGAAGCGAAACTGGTCCGTCAACACATTCGCGGAGTCAGTGATCCGCGCGGGCAAGTAAAGCTTTCCGACATCCCAGACCTGACAGTTCAGGACTCACTGGATCGACAATTAGCGGCGGTCGTCGCATGCTTGCGGCGGGTCATCGACAGTCCGATTTATCGAGTTGTCTATACTCCGCCCGAGGCCGAAGTGCAGGTCGTTCGCTGTGTCGTGCCGTTGTTAGAGAATTTGAAAGAGACCAGAATTCGTGTGGGGCGACGGCTGAAATCAGCCATCGATTCCGCCGTCGTTCATGCAGGTTAAGTGTGGTATGACCATCGCAGAGTTCACCAAGTCACCCAGCGAGCAGGCCAGCGCGATGCCGATTCGACAGACCGTCGAAATCCGTGTTCGCGGGACCGTGCAAGGTGTCGGATTCCGTCCCACAGTCTGGCGACTGGCGTGTGATGACGGACTGGTGGGCGAAGTGTTCAACGATGGTTTCGGAGTAATGATCCGCATCACTGCCACCAGAAACTCAATCGCAAACTTCCTTGCCCGATTGCAGTCCGAAGCGCCGCCGCTGTCGCAGATCGAAGAGATTCAGACTCGTTTCCTGCCCGAAACGATCGAGTTTTCCAATTTCTGCATTGTCGAAAGCCAGCCGGGTGAGAATCGGACGCGAGTGACACCCGATGCCGCCATCTGTCCCGCCTGCCGGTCCGAAGTCTTCGACAGTGATGATCGCCGATTTCAATACCCCTTCGCCAATTGCACTCATTGCGGACCACGGTTTTCCATTGTCACGTCGATTCCCTATGATCGCCCGAATACGACAATGGCACCGTTTCCGATGTGCGATGACTGCCGCAAGGAATATGAAAACCCTGCGGATCGGCGATTCCATGCTCAGCCCATCGCCTGTCCGACCTGTGGACCTACCATCTGGCTGGAGTCATGGAGCGACTCGTCAGGACAGTCACCACGAGGGACGGCCGCGTTGCAGGCGACGACCCAGTTGCTTTGTGAGGGGCAGGTCATTGCCATTCGTGGCCTCGGTGGTTTCCATCTGGCGTGCGATGCGACGAATTCGGCTGCCGTGACGGCACTGCGAAATCGCAAGCGTCGCTTTGGAAAACCGTTCGCCCTGATGGCACGAGACATCCAGACGATCAGCCGCTATTGCCTGATCACGCCCGACGAAGCAGCACTGCTGCAGAGCCCGGAAGCTCCCATCGTTCTTTTAAACGTTCGCGATGATGCCACGCTGCCGGAAGGCATCGCTCCAGGCCTCAATGTCTTGGGATTCATGCTTCCATACACACCTTTGCACATGCTGATCCTGCAACAGTTCGATCGACCATTGGTCATGACCAGCGGCAACATTTCGAACGAACCGCAGATTACGGATCGGGTTGAGGCTCGTTCGGGTTTGCAGGGAATCGCTGACGCCGTGCTGATGCACGATCGTGAAATTGCTAATCGGATTGATGATTCCGTAGTCCGGATGGTCACAGGCCAACCTCGTTTGATTCGGCGTGCCCGTGGATATGCCCCGAGTGCCATCACGCTGCCAGAAGGTTTCGAAGACGCTCCAGATCTACTCGCGTTTGGAGCAGAATTGAAGTCGACGTTCTGCCTGATCAAGGATGGTGCGGCGATTCTGTCCCAACATCAAGGGGATCTCGAAGACGTCGCGACGTTTGAGGACTACCAGAAGAATCTGCGACTCTACACCGAAATGTACGACCATCGTCCCAGCCTGCTGGTGACGGATCTGCATCCCGAATATCTCTCAACCAAGCTGGGGCGAATTCGTTCTGCAGAAACCTCGGTACCGCTGGTAGAAATTCAGCATCACCACGCTCATATCGCCAGCTGCCTGATCGAAAATCGTATCCCCCGGCAAACGTCACCGGTTCTGGGAATCTCGCTGGATGGAGTCGGACTGGGGGATGATCGAACGATCTGGGGGGCCGAGTTTTTATTGGCCGATTACTGTGATTTTCAGCGGCTTGGTACGTTCAAGCCGGTTGCCATGCCGGGCGGTGCTCAGGCGATTCGCGAACCGTGGCGTAACACATACGCGCATCTGGTCGCCGCGTTTGGGGTGAACGCCTTGAATGATCAACTCGCCGATTTGCCGGTGGGAAAATACCTCGCGACAAAGCCATTGGCGACCATCGACCGGATGCTGGAACGAGGCTTGAATGTTCCTCTCGCCAGTTCCTGCGGACGACTGTTCGATGCTGTCGCCGCAGCCGTCGGGATCTGTTCCGATCAGGCTCTGTTTGAAGGGCAGGGGGCCATGGAACTGGAAGCCCTGGCCGTCGCCGCACAACCCTATCCATTCGCCATCGAACTCTCCCCCGATGGCCTGCTCATCCTCGACCCGACACCAATGTGGGCCTCACTTCTGGAAGACCTGCGTCAGCAAACTCCGGTCTCCGTCATTTCTGGACGCTTCCAGCAGGGTCTGGCCGAAGCGATCCGTGACATGGTGATTCGCCTACATGATTCACAATCTGGAAAAGCCACGTTTGATACGGTGGTGCTCAGTGGCGGTTGCTTTCAGAACGCCTGTTTGCTTGCAGAAGTCTCACGATTGATCGAAGTAGCGGGGCTGACCTGTCTTACTCATTCAAAAGTTCCCGCCAATGACGGCGGGTTGGCACTCGGACAAGCGGCCATTGCGGCTGCGCGTCAGATCACGCGATCACAACCGATGGGTCTCCAATCTGGAGCATCCACGAAATCAAGGAGTTTCCCATGTGTCTTGGAATCCCCGGCCAGGTGATTGAAATCACCAATGCCGAACAGCAGTTGGCGATGGTTGATGTCAGCGGCGTCCGCCGCGAAGTCAGCATGGAATGCGTCGTCGATGAGTATTTCCCGCTGCAGGCCTGCGTCGGCCACTGGGTCCTCGTCCACGTCGGATTCGCCATGAGCCTGATCAACGAAGACGAAGCCGCCGCAACGCTCAAGATCTTGAGAGAACTCGGCGAAGTCCAGGCCGAACTGGCAGCGATGCAGGAATCGGGCGCAGGTCCGGGCTAAAGAGTCCGGATTGAAGACACCGGATTGAAGGCTCTGCAGTCGCCGGGTGCTGTAAGACCCAGTGACTAAAAAGACCCATCAGCCGGAACGCGCTAGCGTCCGGTTCGAAACGATTGATCAGTCAAATCGAATCCTTTGATCAGTCCAGATGATTGCAACAGAAAACCGGACGCTAGCGCGTACCGGCTGATAGCTTCGGGTTCACCATGTCCGTTTTGCGATACGGGAACTCTCACAATGACGAAAACATCAGGGTAATAGCGATGGCGGAAGATCCAAATCTGAAGGGGCTGTATCCGTTCCTGCACGGTAAGAAACAGGACCCGGTGGCGATGAATTCGGCACTGATCGAATCCGTCCGCCAGAAGGCTGCGAATCATCACGATGTGATTGACGCATTCTTCGCCAAGAATGGTCAGGCCGTCGTCGACGCTGCGGGAGCCTTGGCAGACGTTTACCGGCGTAACGGGCGGCTGTACACGATGGGGAACGGCGGTTCCCGATGCGATGCGGCACACGTCGCCGTCGAATTCCTGCACCCTGTCACGGCTGGACGCCCTGCGTTGACTGCTGTCGATCTCTCCGCCGACAGCACGATGCTGACCGCTGTCGCCAACGATGTCGGATATCAACATGTCTTCGTACGCCAGGTGATCGCTCAAGCCCGCCGTGGCGATGGCTTGATTGGGCTCTCCACCAGTGGAAACTCGAACAATCTGGTTCAAGCGTTTATCAAAGCTAAGGAAATGGGCGTGGTCACAATCGGTATGGCCGGAATGAGTGGTGGTGAAATGGCCAAAATGGGCCTGGATCATTGTCTGGTCGTCGAAACCGACAGCATCCACCGCGTGCAGGAAGTCCATGTCACCATTTACCACATCCTGTGGGATCTGGTGCATACGCTGCTGGCCGATGATCGTGGTTCACTCAGTGCACCTGATTTCCGTTGATGTTTTTCCCCGCACTACTGGCAAGGTTTGATGTTCCGACTGATCTGCCCCTACTGACGAAACAGATGTCCAATGCGGTGATCCTGACCGCCTGACTGTGAGAAAGCAATACCATGAAATATGTCGATGAATTCCGCGATCCCGAGAAGGCGCAGTTTCTGCTCAAGGAAATCCGCAGGCTGGTCCCCGAGATTCGGCAGGGACGTAAGCGTCCGATTTCGATCATGGAAGTCTGCGGCGGGCACACGCACGCGATCTTTCGTTATGGGGTGGAAACGATGCTTCCCGACGGCATCGAACTGGTCCACGGACCAGGCTGCCCCGTCTGTGTTCTGCCGATGGGACGAGTCGACGATTGTGTGGCACTCGCCAACATGCCTGGCATGATCTTCACCACCTTCGGTGATGCAATGCGAGTTCCCGGTTCCAAGGGAAGTCTGCTGCAGGCCAAGGCGAACGGGGCGGATGTCCGCATGGTCTATTCCCCGTTGGATGCCCTGAAGATCGCACGCGAAAACCCCAGCCGGCAGGTCGTCTTCTTCGCACTCGGCTTCGAGACAACCATGCCCAGTACGGCACTGACTGTGCTTCGTGCAGAACGCGAAAAGATTAAGAATTTTTCGCTCTTCTGCAATCACATTACGATCATCCCGACGATCAAGGCAATCCTCGATTCGCCAGATCTGCAACTCGACGGCTTCCTGGGCCCCGGCCATGTCAGTATGGTGATCGGCAACACGTCGTATCAGTTCATCGCCGACCATTACAAGAGGCCACTCGTCGTCGCCGGCTTCGAGCCACTTGATATCCTGCATGCGCTGTGGATGGTCCTGAAGCAACTCGCGGAAGGGCGATCTGAAATCGAAAACCAGTACAACCGCGTCGTCCCTGATGGTGGCAACAGCGTCGCACTCGATGCGATTGGCCGGGTCTTCGAGTTGCGCGAATTCTTCGAATGGCGCGGCCTCGGATCGATCGATCATTCAGGTGTTCGCGTCAGAGAGGAATACGCCAGCTTCGACGCGGAACGGCGGTTCTCGGTTCCGGCCCTCAAAATTGCCGATCCGAAATCATGCCAGTGCGGTGAAGTCTTGAAGGGTGTCATCAAGCCGTGGGACTGCAAAGTCTTCGGACGCGACTGCACTCCCGAAACACCGCTGGGAGCCCTGATGGTCTCTTCTGAAGGGGCCTGCGCTGCCTACTACCAATACGGCGACATCGAAAAGATCCACGACACACGGTCTGAACGACAATTGGAGGAAATCGTATGATCAGCACTCACGGAGTGACTTCAAACGGCGTAACAAACGGCACGCGAACGCGGGGCAGGGTACGAGGCAACACCGTCACGCTCGCCCATGGCGGCGGTGGCAAGGCGATGCATGACCTGATCGATGATGTCTTCCTGGAAGCATTCGATCAGTCACTGGCCCCACTCGAAGACCAGGCCCGTTTCCAGCTCGCAGACTTGGCACTTCACGGCGATCGACTCGCTTTCACAACCGATTCGTACGTCGTCAAGCCGCTCGATTTCCCCGGTGGCAACATTGGTAAGCTGGCCATTTGCGGCACGATCAACGATCTGGCTGTCGGCGGTGCGATCCCGCTCTATCTGTCATGTGCCGTGATTGTCGAAGAGGGACTGCCGATCGACACCCTGCGTCAGGTCGCCCATACGATGGCGGTGACGGCTCGCGATGCCGGAGTAAAGGTTGTTACAGGCGATACCAAGGTTGTCGAACGAGGGGCCTGCGACAAGTTGTTCATCAACACGTCGGGTGTCGGAGTGATTCGAACCGGGATCAATTTGGGAATCGACCACGCTCATGTGGGTGATGTCATCCTCGTTAACGGCCTGCTGGGAGATCACGGTGCCGCGATCCTGAACGCTCGTGGTGACATGGCCCTGACGACCCCGATCGAGAGCGACTGTGCCGCTCTGCACACTCTGATTGACACGTTGCTCGCCGCAGTCCCGGAAACTCGCTTTCTGCGCGATGCAACGCGGGGTGGGTTGGCGACGGTCTTGAACGAGATTGCCGAAGCCTCGCAGGTCGGTATCGAAATCGTCGAAGAATGCACTCCGATCCGTGCCGAGGTCAAAGGCTTCTGCGAGATCCTGGGGTTGGATCCGCTGTATCTGGCCAATGAAGGGAAACTGGTCTGCGTCGTCCCCGGAGCCCACGCCAAAACTGCACTCGCCGCTTTGAAGTCTCACCCGCTGGGTACTGGAGCCGCAATCATCGGAGACGTGACAGAACATCGCGCAGGGCGAGTCGTCATGAAAACCGTATTTGGGGGCCGCCGAATCGTCGACATGCTGGTCGGCGAGCAACTTCCGCGAATCTGCTGATCATCGCTTTCACCTAACTCCACAAATTCCACGCAATTAACGAGAGGATATCCTCATGCCCACCAGTCTGATTGAAAACGTCAAGGCGGCCGAAGGAGTCACCATCCGGATCATGAGCCAGGGGGAACTCCTGGAACTCGACTACGACGGCGCAGTCTGTACTCACCCTGGTTCATTGTGGTGGGGAACTGCTGTCGGTTTTCGAGCCATGCAGGCGGCAGCGTTGGCATTGTCAGATCAAGGCCTGTGGGACCGCGAGAACCTCTACGTCGTCACTGGTCATCCAGGCCCCGGTGTGAAAGACACCGTCGACTACATTACCGACGTCGTCCGTCGAGACCGATATAAAATCATCTTGGCAGAAGGGTGCGGAATGATGTGCAACAGCAAGATGAAATACGAATGGTGGGTCAGCGACGGAGAACGAACGGTGAACATCAACCTTCGCCCCGACTTCGTCCCTCGCTCATTCTACGACCTCTCAGACCGCCTGGGCACCGACCACACTTCAAAGGAAGACATCCGCATGTTCCGGATCTTCAAGGTCAATCTGTCGACCAGAATCTGGGCTTCGCCTCTGGAGGAAAATTTTACGGTGGAAATCATCGACCGACCGCTGGAACAGGGCGAAATCCCATTGGCAGCACAATCCAAGGACTATTTTGAGTCAGCGTTTCCGGCGGTGGAGTGAGGTTGCTGACCTTTTCGCGAATGTGGCTAGATGAATTGCTCGCGACGCTATTTGCTTTGTACGTGCTGTGACGATCAATACGCACCGGGCCTGTTCGTCATGCTCGCGTCGCTCATGCGCAATGCGCATGAGTTGTTGTCACAGAGCGACAAAGTTGTCATGTTTGCCCCCCAGATTTCCAATTTCAGTTGTCAAAATCGGACGACGGCGCGATCGATCGTGCCGGACATACAATTTGAAGCGATCAATCAACCGGCATATCGTGATGTCGAATTGAATTCGACACATCAGACGCGACGATCAGCACTGCTGACGCTGGAAGCGTTTCGACCGCGAGATCGTCACTACGAAAAGATCATATTTTTCGATTCGGACATGCTCTGCATCAACAGTTTTAGCGATGCCGTCAGTCGGACGACTTCAGATATCTCTGCAGTACCCGCCGGGCACTATCGTTCTGCTAACAGGTCCATCAATACAGGTTTCTTCATTCTGCAATTCGATCAATTTGCGGATGGCATGGTTTATCGCCAGATGATTGACGCAATGAAAATGCGTAACAAGTTGACGTGGGGGCTAGATCAGCCGATTATCAATCAGTGGATTGAGGAACAGTCGCCAACCATCGAATACCTGCCGCATGAGTTCAACTTGAAATCAGATGGATTGGCCCTCTTTGAATCTGCTGACATTCCGATATTCGGTACCGTACCGAGGATCCTGCACTTTTGCGGTACAGGCGTTACGAAGCCCTGGATGACAGATCCTGAAGTTGAGTTGAAATACCGAAAGGCTTATGCCGAATGGTATGCTGTCAAAAACGAGTGGAATCAACGCTCAATACGATCCACGTTCTTGACGTAAAATCAGCGAGCAGGACATGAATCAAACGGTACCACCAACTGCAACCTCTGCGGATGCCCCTGCGAAATTGAGCCCGATGGAGCTGTGAACCCGGTGGATGGGGATTCGATTCGGAATGGCCATCATCTCGGGGTTCGCGACAGCAGTTTTAGTCGCGGTATTCAAAAACGACAAAGTCGGCTGGCTTGTCGAATCTCAATATCTGCAGCGCGGCGGCTGGTTGCTGGATTTTTATGGTGACATTCGCTGGAGCCGGGTCTGGCTGATGGGAATGATGATTGGAGCCGTCCTGCAGAATGTCACGCTTTCCGAGCGATGGACACGCATCCTGTTGGGGGGACTCGTAGGAATTCCCGTCGCTCTTTACAGCATGGCGTTCATAGACGCCTTTCTGGCGGAACAAGCAATTGCGATTGCATTTGCTTCACTACCGGAATCCAGTGATCAGCTCAGCCGCGCCGATTTGGAATTGCATCGTCCGAGTCCAGGGCAAAAGTTCTATCCATCTCATGATCTCGATTGTGCTCAGCACATTGATCGTCTCGAAAATGATATCAGAATATGGTGCGTACGTAGAGCACATACGAGCGAGGATTGAAAAGCTTCGCGGATGATTTGCAGGTCCAAACAGAGCCACGTTATTGCAAGATCGGTAAGACCGCATTCAGGCTGCCGGACCGAAATCCGTCCAGGTCGATTGTCACGTAGCGAAACCCCAGTGCATGGAAGTGTTCCCGAACTTTGTCACGCAGGGCAGGGGACATCAACGCGTCAATCGCCTCAAGCGGGACTTCGATCCTAGCCAGTTCGTTCGCTTCGCACCGGACTCGCAATTCACGCAGGTTCAGTTCCTGCCGCAAGAATTGTTCTGCCCGATCAATTCTCTGGACTCGCTCCGGGGTGACGGCGATTCCATAGGCAATCCGACTGGAAAGGCAGGGGGTCGCTGGCTTGTCCCAGACCGCCAGTTCCCACAGTTTGGCGAGTTCCCGGACATCGGATTTCGTGAACTCGGCTTCAATCAGCGGAGAACGAACCTGAAAATCCCCGGCGGCCTGCATTCCAGGCCGGTAATCACCTCGGTCGTCGAGGTTGGCACCGTTTGCCAGAACATCAACTCCCAATGTCGGAGCGAGTTCCGTCAGGCGTAAGTAGAGTTCCGATTTGCAGTAGTAACAGCGGTTCGCGGGATTCTGAAGGTAATTCGGATCGGAAAACTCCTGTGTCTGGATCACGCGGTGGCGAATTCCGATGGATTCCGCGACCGCGACCGCCTGTTCGAGTTCTCCGGCGGCGAGACTGGAACTGACGGCCGTGACGGCGACGGCGTTAGAACCACAGGCGAGGTGAGCCCCCTTTGCAACGACACTACTGTCAACTCCGGCGGAAAGCGCCACGGCAACCCGACCGTAACCTTGCAGGATTCTCAGCAGTCGGTCGCGTTTGCGTTCGATATCCGAGGGAACTGTCGCCATGTGGAAGCTGATATTTGGGGGGGGCAGGGGACAAAAAACGAACATTCTGGGCCGCTTCGGGGTTTGAGATTATCGGTTTCACGGCGCATGCACAATCCGCCACCTTTCGGGGTCAGTGAATCGGGGGAAACCTCGTGAAGTCTGTCGCGATTGGCGAATTTGACGTATACTCCTGAACTGTAAAGTGCGTCACTGCGACGCGATGTCGAACCTCGCCGACTTTGCTGGAATCAAACCCATGCGACAAATCGTTCCGATCATTCGCGTGAGCTGTTGCTCGATGCTGTTCATTTTGGCTGCCGGTTTCGCCGCCGCTGCGATTACCGCAGAACAGAAAAAAGAGCTGAAAGACATCGGGAACGATGTGAAAGAGATCTCGTCGCTCGTCTCCAAGAAGAAGTATGACGAAGCCGAGACGTCGCTCAAAGATATTGAGTCGCGTCTGGACAAACTTGTCAAAGACGGCGTCCCCGAAACCGATGTTTCCCTCAAGCCGATTCGGTTGCAACTGGAAAAGGCGAAGTCGCTGTTCACAAAGGGGAGCGGTCGTGGAACGGTCAGCTTTGTGAAAGATGTCGCACCGATTTTCGTCGCCAAGTGTGTTGGTTGTCACGCAGAAGGTGATGCCAAGGGTGGTTTGCGGCTGGATACGTTTGCAGCCATGGAGAAGGGGGGGGCACGACCGGTTGCGGTCGCTGGAAATGCTCAGGCCAGCTGGCTCGTTCAAAAGCTGGTGACTCCGAATGCTCAACAGCGAATGCCCAAGGGAGGCGAAGCGCTGAAAGACAAAGAAATCCAGTCGATCATGACCTGGATCAACGAAGGTGCGAAATTTGACGGGGCTGACAAGAACGCAGAACTGGCGTCACTCGACAAGAAACCTGCGGCAGCCCCGCCACGCGTTGATGTTGTGAAAGCGACCGGCAATGAAAAGGTCTCGTTTATGCGAGACATCATGCCGGAGCTGATGGATACCTGCGGTCGTTGCCACAACGATCGCCAGAAGCGAAGCGGTTTCTCTGTCGTATCGTTCGAAAAACTGATGCAGGGCGGTACGAGTGGTCGCGTGATCATTGCAGGTAGCCTGGAAAGCAGTCGCATGTGGCGACTGATCAATGGCGACGACCAGCCGGTCATGCCCGCTGGAAATCAGACCGGGATCACACGCAAGTGGTACAACAATGTGAAAACCTGGATCGAAGAAGGGGCCAAGTTCGACGGTGAAGATGCGAAGAAAGTCTTCCCGACACTGGAAGAACGCGAAGCAGCGGCACTGGCCAAGCTGACTCCCGAACAGTGGATCGATCGTCGCAAAAAAGAAACTGCCGAACAATGGAAAAAGACATTTCCAAATGGTGAAGCAACCGTTCGCGATGCAGGCGAATTCCTGATTTATGGCGATGTCTCTGCCGAGCGACTGGAACAGATCGACAAGTGGGCCAGTGAACAGGCCGATTCTCTGAAGAGTTCTTTCAACGTCAAGGAAACGCGGCTGTGGCGAGGAAAGCTGGCCGTCTTCGTATTCAAGGATCGGTTTGGCTACGAAGAATTCAATCAGACAATTCACCGACGCGAAGTTCCGCGAGAAGTCATCGGCCATTCCGAAGTTTCTGGCAACATGGAAGAAGCCTTGATCGCCATGCAGGATGTTGGCGATGCCGCGACAGAAACATCGCCCGGAATGCAGGTGAATGTGATTGAACACGTCACAGGTGCATTCTTGAAGCGCGGTGGCTCGGGATTGCCCGACTGGGTCATCCGTGGCGCAGGTCTCGCCTTGGCAAATCAGCATTCCAAAGGAAATCCGTATCTTGTCAAAATGCCGGGGCAGGCGGGTGAAATCCTGCGAGAAGCACGAATTGCCAAGCCCGAAGATATCTTCGGAAACGGAACATTCTCACCGGGTGAAGTCGGCCCGATTGGATTCACGCTCGTTGACTTCATGTTGAAACGAGGGGGGCCAAAGAACTTCGGTGAATTCGTTCGCAAAATCCAGAGCGGCAGCAATGCCGAAACGGCGTTGAAAGCGGTTTACAATGCTGACGGAAAAACGCTGGCACAAGCCTATGCGAATTCGCTTCCTGCGGGCGGAGTCAAGAAGGGCAAGAAGTAATTGCGTTGTGATTGACTCGCCTTCACTTAACAGCAAGGGTGGCCGGGGCTGGACTGAGGCTTTGCGAAGGAAGCCCCGGGTTTCGCGAAGTGCTCAATCCCAGCCTACACGGTCTCCAGATTGGGCCGTGCCTCAGCCCGCCAGATGATCGCCTTACGTTTTTCGTCGCATCAGCAAGAAACCGATTCCCCGATGAGCCTGCCCCACCCCGCTGCAGATGTGATTGTCATCGGCGGAGGCGTTATCGGGTTGTCAATCGCTTGGGAACTTGCCCGGAACAACATCAGTGTTCGGGTTCTCGAGCAAGGCCAGTTCGGCCAGGAAGCGAGTTGGGCTGGCGCTGGAATGCTGCCGCCGGGAAATCCTGCCGCAGCCCGAACTGCCGAAGCCAGGCTTCGAGGCGGCAGCCATCTTCTTTGGCCAGAATGGACCGAGCAGCTCCGCTCGGTGACGGGAATCGACAACGGATTTCATCGCTGTGGTGGCGTCGAAGTCTGTCTGCCCGAGTCTCACGAATCGCTCGATGCAAAAATTGCCGCGTGGCAGGCTGAGCAGGTCGCCATCGAACCGTTGGCAACGGAACGCCTGCACAACCTGGTTCCGGCATTGCACCCCGAAATCGCCAGTGGATACCTGCTGCCCGAATTGGGGCAGGTTCGTAACCCGCGTCACCTGAAAGCTCTCCTGCAAGCGTGTGCTTCTTCCGGGGTAGATTTACGTCCAGGGTCCCCTGTCGTTGATTTTCTTCGTAGCGGCGATCGAATTACGACAGTCCGAACCCCCTGCGAAGATTTCATTGCGGGCGAGGTGGTTGTTGCTGGCGGAGCCTGGACTCGAACAATCTTGCAACGGGCCGGACTCGAAACCAACTTTGAACCCGTCCGTGGCCAGATCGTTCTGCTGGAAACTCGCCCCTCCCTGATCCGTCGGGTCATCGAAGTCGGCAACCGGTACTTGGTTCCTCGCCCCGACGGCCGGGTTTTGATCGGCTCGACCGAGGAACGGGTCGGATTTGAGAAACGAACCACCGCTGGCGGGATCGCTGGTCTGATCGAATTTGCCCGCCGCCTGATACCAGAATTGGGTAACGCTCGGTTCGAGCGATGCTGGGCAGGCCTGCGACCATTTGCACCCGGTGGGTTGCCTCGCATTGGCCGAGTTCCCGGAACAAGCAACCTCAGCGTGGCGGCCGGACATTTCCGGGCAGGATTGCAACTCAGCCCGATGACTGCGGTCCTGATCCGAAAACTGATTCTGGGGCAACCGGGTGACGAGTGGGCAGACGAGCTTCGTCCGAGTTAGCAAAGCCAAGCGATCAGCGGTCAGTAAACCTCTTTTGATCAGCGTTCATGAGTGTTCATCAGCGGTTCAAAGGATTGAAAAATGCGAGCTGTTGTACAACGGGTTTCGCGAGCCAAGGTCACTGTGGCAGGGGAGCTCACCGGTGAGATTGGCGTCGGGTTACTGATCCTGCTGGGCGTCGCGGAAGAAGACACGCAGACGGACGCCAGCTTTCTGGCCGAGAAGTTGGTCGGCCTCCGGATCTTTCCAGATGTCGAAGGAAAGATGAACCGATCGCTCATCGAAGCAAACGGTTCGATGCTCGTCGTCAGCCAGTTCACATTGCTCGGAGATTGTCGCAAGGGAAAGCGACCCAGCTTCATCAAAGCCGCACGTCCCGAGATGGCTGTCAACCTGTACAACACGTTCGTCGCGGAAGTCCGAGGCCGAGGAATCACCGTGGCAACGGGCCGCTTCCAGGAACACATGGATGTCGAACTTGTGAACGATGGCCCGGTCACGCTGCTCGTCGACAGTCGCAAGGAATTCTAGCGATCAGCGGTCAGCATCCCGCGTTCAGGCGGTCACCAGGCTTTTGATCAGCGGTTCAAACGATTGGCATTCCTGGGCGACAGGGAATCTGCCGAAACCGCTCTGGACTCGATTGGCAAAACAATCTACAAGCGGATGTATAGGCCTTTTTTTGACAAAAAGGAAACATAACGGACATTATCGGACGTTGCGCAGCGGGTGAAAAACGGCCTGATGCACGCTCTGAATAGAATCAAAGTCCGAATCGGTCAAGACCAGATCAGCAGCCGAAGGTCATTCTTTGCACCGCTGACCGCTGACCGCTGACCGCTGACCGCTGACCGCTGACCGCTGACCGCTGACCGCTGACCGCTGCCCGCTGACCGCTACCCGCTGACCGCGCACCGCAGCCCGCG
>Ga0194055_10001057_pt1 | contig 22365 bp, 26 predicted proteins | sample SepL449m_MetaG_FD_155482 | JGI IMG/M metagenome (GOLD analysis project Ga0194055, IMG submission 155482) | Anoxic zone freshwater microbial communities from boreal shield lake in IISD Experimental Lakes Area, Ontario, Canada - Sep2016-L442-9m | ecosystem: Environmental > Aquatic > Freshwater >... | reverse complement strand
CATCAACAGTTGAAACGCAGGGCTGTAGACCGCAACGCAACCACCGGGGCGCACCAACGTGCAGAGCTCTCGCAGCGTGGCTTCGTCGTCTTCGATGTGCTCAAGCACGTTTGACAACACCGCACCATCAAACGGACCAAGCGCGGCGGCATCGCTGGCGTATCCGTGCACCACCGTGACCCGGTTGTCGCCATGAGTGGTCTGCGCGATTGCTGCACTGCCACGATCGGATGGCTCTACCGCGATCACATGATCAGCAGTCTTCAACAGGGCCAAGGTAAACGTGCCCACACCGGCGCCCACCTCGAGCACTCGCCCATGCGATGCGGGTTCAACAAGCGAGCGCAGCCACTCGTTGTAATTGGGCACATGCTCGTCGAGCTCGTCGAGCGTTTGCTCAAGTGCGAGATCGGCCTCAGCGAAGGATGCTCTTTGTCGTCTTGGGGCCATCGGAACCTCACACTAGTAGGCCGTCCGTGGCTCACTCGGGTCTGCGCTCGGCTCTAGACTGGCGCAGCCCTTGGGAGGGCTTTGTCAGCAAGGTGAAGGGCACATGGGTTCACGAATCGCAATCATCGGCACTGGCTACGTCGGTCTCACGACCGGTGCTTGCTTTGCCCACCTTGGTCATCATGTGGTGTGCGCCGACATCGACCCAGCCCGCATCGAGCGGCTCAGCAAGGGCATCTTGCCTATCTACGAGCCAGGCCTGCAAGAGATCGTCGAGGCGGGCATCGCCAGTGGCCACCTGCGGTTCGTCGTGGGCGCTGCCACCGCGGCCAGAGACTGCGAGTTTGCCTACCTGTGCGTACAGACCCCACAGGGTGACGACGGCGCGGCCGACCTCACCTATCTGCAACAGGCGGCCGCCGAGATTGCATCGGTGCTTCCAGCAAACGCCGTGGTCGTGAACAAATCAACCGTGCCGGTCGGGTCTACAAAGGTGGTCGAGCGTGTGCTCAACCGTCACGATGTTTCGGTGGTCTCAAACCCCGAGTTCTTGCGCGAAGGCTCGGCGGTTAGCGACTTCCTGAAGCCCGACCGAGTTGTCATTGGCAGCGACGATCCCAGCGCGGCTACTCGCGTGGCCGATCTGTACTCCACCACAAGCACACATCTCATCGTTACCGACCCAGCGTCGGCCGAGACCATCAAGTACGCGGCCAACGCGTTCTTGGCAACGAAGATCTCGTTTGTCAATGCTGTGGCCGCCGTGTGCGAAGCCGTTGGCGCCGACGTCATCGATGTAGTGCTCGGGCTCGGCTACGACAAGCGCATCGGACACGAGTTCCTTCGCCCCGGTCCAGGCTGGGGCGGCAGCTGCTTCCCGAAAGACACCCGCGCGATGGTCAAGATCGCCGAAGACGCCGGCTACGACTTCAGCTTGCTTAAGGGTGTTGTCGTGGTCAACGACGAACAGCGCGAACGCATGGTCGCCAAAGTCGAGCGTGCCGTTGGCGGCAACCTGCAAGGCGCTGTTGTCGCCGCATGGGGTCTCACGTTCAAGGCCAACACCGACGACCTTCGCGAGTCACCGGCAATTGCGATCATCACCGAGCTCATCGCCAAGGGCGCCATCGTCAAGGCCTATGACCCACAAGTGAAATCGCACCCCACCATCACGGTCGGCGCCGATGCCTACGAGGTGTGCGATCTCGCCGATGCGCTTGTGGTGCTTACCGAGTGGGATGAATTCCGTTGGCTCGATCTGGCCGAAGCCAAGCGACGCCTGCGCGGCTCCAGCATCGTTGACACGCGCAACCTGCTCGACCGTTCAGCCGCCATTCGCCTCGGCTTTAACTACCAAGGCGTCGGCCGATGAACTATCGCGTGCTCATCGCTGGCGGCGCTGGGTTCATCGGTTCGCATCTGGCCGACGCTCTGCTTGCACGCGGCGACGAAGTGATCGCAGTCGACAACTTCATCACCGGCCGCCCCGAGAACATCGAGCATCTCGCCGACCATCCCAACTTCTTGTTCCTCGAGCAAGATGTCACCGAGCAGTTGTTCATCGACGGATACATCGATGCAGTGATGGATCTCGCCAGTCCCGCATCGCCCACCGACTTCGCCAGCATCCCGCTCGAGATTCTTGATGTCGGAAGCACGGGCACACGTAACCTGCTCGACCTAGCGGTCATCAAAGACGCTCGTTTCTTTTTGGCCAGCACCAGCGAGGTCTACGGCGACCCGCTCGTGCACCCGCAGCCCGAGTCATATTGGGGCAACGTGAGCAGCATCGGTCCGCGCAGTTGCTACGACGAAGCAAAGCGCTTCTCCGAAGCAATCACCATGGCGTATCACCGCGTGCACGACCTCGAAGTTCGCATCGTGCGCATCTTCAATACCTATGGCCCGCGCATGCGTCCCGACGATGGTCGCGTGGTTGGCAACTTCATCTGCCAAGCGTTGCAAGGTGAACCGATCACCTTGTTTGGCGACGGCAGCCAGACCCGCAGCTTTTGCTACGTAGCCGACGAAGTACGCGGCCTCATCGCTGTGCTCGATGGCCCGCTGACCGGCCCCATCAACGTGGGTAACCCCGGCGAGTTCACCATGCGCCAACTCGCCGAACTCGTGGTCGAACTCACCGGCACCTCAAGCGAGATCATCACGATGCCGCTGCCCGCCGAACGCGAAGGCGATCCGATGCAGCGCTGCCCCGACATCTCGTTGATCACCTCCGAACTCGGATGGACCCCCACCGTGTCGCTACGCGATGGCCTCATCCCCATGATCGACGCAATCCGCGACGAACTGTCGCTGTAACCACCCCACACACGTATACCCAAGGAGACCAACATGACAGTGCTCGTCTCTGGCGGGGCCGGCTACATCGGCTCTCACACGGTGCGCCAACTGCGCAGCCTCGGCCGCGACGTGGTGGTGCTCGATTCGCTCGACACTGGCCATGCCCAAGCCGTGCTCGATGCGCCGCTCATCGTTGGCAACATCGCCGATGCCGAACTGGTGAACCAAGTGTGCGGCGATCACAAGGTGACCTCGGTGGTGCACTTCGCTGCTCACAAAGCCGTGGGCGAATCAATGCAGAACCCGGCGAAGTACTGGCGCAACAACGTCGACGGTTCAGCTCGCTTCGTCGATGCATTGCTGCACGCCGGCGTGAAGCAGTTCGTGTTCTCATCGTCGTGCTCGGTGTACGGCACGCCCGCCGTTGTGCCCGTCAGCGAAGCCGCCCCGATTGATCCCGAAAGCGTCTATGCCGAAACGAAGGCGATGACCGAGCGGGTGCTGCGGTGGTACGGCGTTACCTCAGGTCTGCGCTCGGTGAGCCTGCGCTACTTCAACGCCGCTGGCGCCAGCCTCGACAACGCAATCGGCGAAGACTGGACCCACAGCGCCAACCTGATTCCTGTGGTGATGAAAGCCGCGATGGGCATGGCCCCAGCCGTGCAGATCTTCGGCACCGACTACCCCACGCCCGACGGCACCGCGATTCGCGATTACATCCATGTCGAAGATCTCGCTAACGCGCATGTGCTGTCGCTTGCCTACCTCGCTGATGGCGGCGACACCATTGCTCTCAACGTGGGCACCGGCGTGGGCAGCAGCGTGTTCGATGTTGTGCACGCCACCGAACGAATCGGCAAAGTCACCGTTCCCACCACACTCGCCCCTCGGCGGGCGGGCGACCCGGTGAGCACGTACAGCGATCCAACGCTGGTGCGCAGCACACTCGGTTGGACCCCCGAGCACAGCCTCGACACCATCATCGAAACGGCATGGCGTTGGCATTCAACACACCCGAACGGTTACGCAACGTGACATCGCCCACCGTCACGGCAGTGGTAGTCGTGCACGGTTCAACCGCGAGCACGGTTCATTCGTGTGTGCAGTCGCTACTCGACTCCGAGGGCCTCGACATCCGCGTGGTCCTCGTCGACAATGCCTCCCCTGACCGTGGCGCAGCTTGTGCCGAGTGGCGTACGCATTCGCGCGTGCAACTGATCACCTCGCCTCGCAACGACGGCTTCGCCAGCGGTGTGAACATCGGCCTCACCGCGCGCCGCGATGGCGACGCAATCGTGTTGCTCAACGACGACGCCACAGTCGCCCCTGATGCGCTCGCTCTCTGCGTCGCAGCGCTTGCGGCCGACCCAACCATCGTGGCCGTCGCACCGCGCGTGATGCTCGCCAATCAGCCCGATCTCATCGACAGCATCGGCGTCGTTATCCGCCCCAATGGCGAAGCGTTTAACGCATTCATCGGTCAGCGCTGGAACAACCAGGTGGCTAACGGTGCCGACGTATTGGGACCATGTTTCAGCGCGGCAATGTTCCGCAGCGACGCTTTCGATGCTGCCATCGTCGGTCCGCTCGACGAGCGTTACCGCTTGTACTACGAAGACATCGACTGGGTGCTGCGCGCCCGGCGCGCTGGCTACCGCATTGTGGCCGCCACCAACGCGGTGGTGTTTCACCAACACGCCGCGTCCACTCGGCTTCTTGGCGAGCCCGCCCGCTACGAACTCGTGCAGCGCAATCTGCTGTTGTGCGCGGCGAAGAACTTCACCCTGCAATCGGCACTTCGCGTGTGGGGCTTTCGACTCATCGTGCACGCCAAGGGCATCATCACCGGCCCCTACCGCGCACAACGCATCCGCTCAATCGGCCGTGCGTTGGTTGCGTTGCCTTCAGCACTGGCGGCTCGACGCAAACTTCCCCGCCGACGCGCAGCTACCGAGGCATCGCTGTTCGCATACTCCGCCGGACTCTCGCCAAACTTCAATACCGACACCTACCGCGCTTTATAAAGCGTGAGCGCACGTCAACCGTGCGCTACTTGCGTGGATCGGGCAAATCGGCTGGGTAGGTGATGTCGATTTCGACAATCGACTTCGGAAAGTCCTTCGAGTTGTTCGTAATGAATCGGTCGGCTCCGGCGATTACAGCCGACGCAAGATGCGTCGCATCTGCTGCTCGCAGCCCGTACGACGCTGCAAGTGCCGTGGCGAGTTCGGCGGTGGCTTGATCTACCGGACGCAGATCGAGCCGCGCAAGCAGCGCGCCAAGTTCTTCCAACTCATTGCTGGCGTTGTCACGCATTGGCTTCGCCAACAACTCGGGCAACAACAACACCGACCCCATGCCTGCCGAGGCATCGGAGTCAGCGGCAGGTGCCTCCGCGAACAGTGCTCGCACCCGACGGCCGAGCGCGTGTCCCCTCACCGCTGCGTAGATCAGCACATCAGCATCGAAGGCATCCATACTGCGGGACTCAGCCCCGCGAACGGGACGACTGCACGTGGTTCACAAGGCTCTCGGCACGTTTACGACTGACGCCGGGCGCGGCGTTCAAGCTGCTGCGTCGTCCCTGTTCGAGGATCTCGTGCACCTGCGCGGCGCGGCCCAGTGCCTGATCGGCGCGGCGCAGTCGCAATGTGTCGGGACGCACCATCACGGCGACCGGCACCCCATGCCGAGTGAGCGTGACCTCATCGCCACCAAGAACACGATCGAGCAGTTCAGGCAAGATCGCTCTCGCCTCGCTCATGGTTACGGTCGTCGACATGTCCAAAATGTACATCAATGTACGTTGATGTACAACCACGCTTCATAAAGCGCGAGCGCACGCCAACCGTGCGCTGACGCTTTACAGGGCGTCGGTGAGCCGCTGGCGGTCGAGCCAGCCGAGCAGAATCGCCACGGCACGTGGATCGTGACGCAGACGATGACCGGCACCGGCAACCAGCCGCAACTCGGCGCTGCCATGCGCTTCGGCCAGCACTCGCGCATCGGCCACTGGCACGCTTTCGTCGTCGTCGCCGTGCATCACCAGCAGTGGGCGCGGCGCCAAGCGGCGAGCAGCCTCGGCAGGACGGAAGCGGCGCAACTCGCGGCTCCACTCTTCGTAGTCCTTCGGGAACCCGGGGGTGCGCACTGCACCGATGTCACGAGCGTGTTCTAAGAATCGCCGCGGCTGTTCGGCCCAATCGTCGAAATCGGCTCGGGGCGCCAACAGCGCAGCACCGCGCACTCGAGGATCATCGGCCGCAACACACACTGCGATCGACCCACCGGTGTTGGTGCCCACCAGCCAGATGCCCGACGGCTCGGCTTCTTCGATGAGATGGTCGATTGCTGCGCGCAGATCGTCGACCCATGACTGCAGTGAGAAGTCGCCTTCGCTGTCGCCGCAGCCACGAAACGTAAAGGTCATTGCGGCCCAACCAAGTTCGTTAGCAGCGCGATCGATGAGCTCCGGAAATGTGCCGCCCGAGTGACGCGCGTCGATCGGCCCAATGGGAAATCCGTGGCACAAAATGAGACCGGGCAATGGCTCGTTTCGCCCTGCAGGCATCGCCAAATAGCGAGCAAGCTTTTGCCCACCAGACAGGAACGAACCGTTCATAACGAGTCGCTCACAGCAGCATCAGGCACGTGGTTTGCGATGCCTGCGATGAGCACCCGGCACGGCCAACGTGTAGCCACGGTTGCGAGCCTCGACCAGCGTGTCGGGACCAAAGCACAGGCCCGTTTCGCTAGCGACGATCTCGTCGATAATCGACGCATCGGTCCATGCGTCTACGTCGTAGACCAGTTGCGTGCGCTTGTCGCCAAGAAACTGGGTGTGCTCAAACCGAGTGGGCCGTTCCATAGACGCCAAAGCTAGCCGCCGTGCGGCTCAGCCGTCGATTTCACTTGCGAGCGGACCCACGGCACCAATGGCATCGAAGTATTGCTGGTGCGCCTCGACCACATGCACGACATCGACATCGTCGAGTATCTCGATGCCATTGGCCTCGGCCTCGCCAAGCAGATACGCGGCGACATCGACACTCTCGACCACAACGTTGGAATCAGCACTTTGGCGACGGTCGATCACGTTATTGGGCTGCAGGCCTTTGGCGTTGAGCCACCGCAAGTGAAACGTGAGCAACTGGGCCAACTCTTCGAGCGTGAGCCGGGCCTGCGTTTCGTCGGGCAGACGCTCAGCAACGAAGGCAATGGCCTGCTCTTCGATATAGACCACCCGCGGCGCAAGCGCATCGAGGCGATGGGCCTCACGGCCAACAACTACGGCAGCCAACACGAAGGTGAACACGGCTGCGAGGGCAATGAAAAAGAGGGTGATCGTAGGCACTGTCGGTGAGCCTACTCACCGGCCTACGGCCACCCTCTTGATCGAGGTTGCCTAACGTTTAGTTTGCGATCGGTCAGATGCCGATGCGCTGAGCAAGCAGCTCGCGGTGATACGTGGGATCACCGAACAGCAACTCGCTCGACTTTGCACGCTTGAAGTACAGGTGCGCTGGGTGTTCCCAGGTGAAGCCGATGCCGCCGTGAATCTGAATGTTCTCGGCTGTGGCGTGGAAGTACGCCTCTGAGCAATAGGCCTTGGCAAGCGAAGCCACCGAAGCGAGCTCGTCGTTCATCTCTGATGCACACCACATGCCGTAGTACGCAGCTGACTTGGCTGACTCGACCTCGAGCAGCATGTCGGCGCACTTGTGCTTGATGGCCTGGAACGAACCGATTGGGCGACCGAACTGAACGCGCACCTTGGCGTATTCGACAGCCATGTCGAGCACCTTCTGTGCGCCGCCGACCTGCTCGGCTGCGAGGCCGACTGCGGCGAGGTCGAGCACGGTGTTGAGCGTGTCCCAACCCTTGCCCTCGGCGCCGATGAGCTTGGCCGGAGTGTTTGAGAACTCGAGCTTGGCCTGCTTGCGGGTCTGGTCCATGGTGGACAGCGCCGTGCGGGTGAGGCCGGCTGCGTTGCCCTCGACTGCGAACAAGCTCACGCCGCCTGCGGTGCGAGCCGCAACGATGATGAGGTTGGCAGTGTGGCCGTCGATGACGAACATCTTGGTGCCGGTGAGGGTGTAGCTGTCGCCGCTGCCCGAGGCTGGCATCGTGATGCCAGCTTCGTCCCACTTGCCGCTTGGCTCGGTGAATGCAACCGTAGCGATGGTCTCGCCGCTGGCGATGCCTGGCAGGTATGCCTTCTTGGCTGCTTCGTCACCGCTGTGGATGAGGGTGTTGGCTGCGAGTACCACGGTGCTGAAGAACGGTGCGCACAACAGTGAGCGACCCATTTCTTCGAGCACGATGCCGAGCTCTACGTAGCCGTAGCCGCTGCCGCCGTACTCCTCTGGAATGTGCAGACCCTGCAGACCCATCTGCTCGCCCATCTGGCTCCACACTGCGGGATCGAAGCCCGACTCGGTTTCCATCTGCTCGCGAACCGCTGTCTCGGCCGACTTGCTCTCGAGGAAGCTGCGGACTGTCTTACGGAGTTCTTCTTGTTCTTCTGTGAATGCAAAGTTCATGGGGGTCATGATGTCGCGCTTCTCGGCACGTCGTCAACTTCAAGGATGTACACATGTGTACACTCGCCCGATGGAACGAATGGGCATTCGCGAACTACGCGCCAGCGCCGCTGCGGCAGTGCGCAGAGCCGAGGGCGGGCAACGCACCGTGATCACCGTTGGCGGACGACCCGTTGCGCAGTTGGCACCACTCACCAGTCACGGGGCCGAACGGTCGCTCGACGAACTCGTCGCGCAAGGTTTGCTCATCGCCCCGCGTCGCGCCGAGCGACGCAGCGCTGCCTCGCAACCAAACACCATTCAGGTCTGGGGCAGCGTTCGGCTCGACCGCCTTCTGCGCGAGGTTCGAGGATGACTCTGTATCTCGATGCCAGCGCGCTCGTGGCGCTACATCTCGACGCACCCATTCGCGAACTCGTCACGGCCGCGATGAACGACGACGCCGATTGGTGCACCAGCGCGCTCACGTTGGTCGAGGCCCTTGCGCTGATCGACCGGGTGACCGAAGAGCCGATCCTGCGCCAAGACCTCGAAGATTACGTGCGACTCACCTGGGACCGCTTGGCCATCGTGCCGGTCGATCAAGCATGCCTCGATCGCGCTGCGCGCCTCATGCGCGACCAGCCGTTGCGCCTCAGCGATGCGTTACATCTTGCAGCCGCCGATCGACTGCCCCGACCCATTCGCTTTGTCACCTTCGATGCCGCGCAGATTCCCGTGGCACTGTCGATGGACTTCGATGTGTTGTCCAGTTAGGGGTCAGCATCGCGTGCGCGGTGATGGCAGACTTCCGTAATGACCACTCTGCATTGGGCCGACAGCCGACTCGAAGTGCATCGCCTTGTCGTTGGTTCGTATGACAACAACGTGTTCGTCATTCGTTGCCGCGAAACCGGCGAAGCAGTGTTGATCGATGCCGCCAACGAGCACGAGAAGTTGCTCGAGTTGTGTACTGCGCTCAACGTGCAGCGCGTGCTTGAAACTCACGGCCACTGGGATCACATTCAGGCAGTGCCCGCAATGCGCGAGGCAGGCCTTTCGGTCGCCGTCACCGCCGCCGACGCGCCGATGCTCAAAGACGTCGGCTACGACGTATTCATCGACGATGCCGAAGTCATCGAGGTTGGGCGTCTGCGCTTGCACGCCATCCACAATCCCGGCCACACACCGGGCTCGATTTCGTTTCTCATCGAGGACTCACCGTTGTTGTTCAGCGGCGACACGCTGTTTCCTGGCGGCCCCGGCGGCACCAAGTTCGAAGGCGGCGACTTCAACACCATCATCGACTCCATCGACAACAAGCTGTTCACCTTGCCACCGAGCACCATCGTGTTGCCTGGCCACGGACTCGACACGACCATCGGCCACGAGCGCCCGCACTTGCAGGAATGGGTCGACCGAGGCTGGTGATGAACATCGGCGGCATTCGTCTCGGAGGCATGAGTCCGCTTGTGGAGTCATTGCCAACAGCGCACGAGACCGCGCTCATCCGCGTCGACGGGCGACCGCAATCTGCGATGCGCGACGAACTGCGACGCATACCGTCACTCCGCAACGGAATCAGCGTTGCGTCCCTCTACGTACAGGTCGCCGCCCTCGTCGCAGTCGCTGTCGCATCGCCGGGCATTTGGCGACTACTCACATGGCCACTCGTGTTCGTCTTGATGGGCCGAACTCACGCCCAGTTCGCATCGCTGATGCATGAGGCCGCGCATCGCTTGCTGTTCAAGAACCGCAAACTCAACGACTCCGTTGGGCGATGGCTGCTTGGCTTCCCCGGCTTCACCACCACCGACGGATACCGCCGCGTACACATGGCACATCACCGCGAAGAGTTCGGTCCCGACGAACCCGACTTCGCGCTCTACGCCAACTACCCCGTTGCTGCAGCGTCACTTCGTCGCAAGCTCATCCGTGATGCCACCGGCCGCACCGGCCTCAAACTGTTACGCCAACAACTCCGAAGCCTTAGGGCCCCCGACGCACTGGCGCGCAACACACAGCGCAAGATCTGGGGGCTGCAGCTCGCCATGTTTGCGGCGTGCATCGTGGCTGGCGCGTGGTGGCTGTACCCAGTGTTTTGGTTGCTGCCGTACCTCACCGTGTGGCGGGTCATCAACCGCCTGCGATCCATCGCTGAGCACGGCGGTATGTCGGCATCAAAAGATCGTCGCATCACCACTCATGCAGTGCGTCAACATCCACTGGCTCGGTTCATGTTGGTTCCGTACAACATTGGTTTTCATCTCGCCCACCACGTGGATTCGGGCGTGCCGATGCGCAACCTGCCTCGGTTCAACCAAGCACTGCACGACAGCGGGTACATCGACAACACGCTCGAGCACGCCAGTTATCCGGCGCTCTGGAAGGCGCTGCAGACCACTTCGTAGGCCTTACGTCGGCCATCGTGACCGATGACTCCATTTCTCCTATGTACGTAGTGTTAATCGAATGGCCGTCTGCGTAGACTGCCCCACGTGAGCGAACTCTTTCGCATAGAAGACCTGCATGCCAAGCCCGTCGAGGGCGATACTCAGATCCTGCGCGGCGTTTCGCTGACAGTAAACGAGGGCGAAGTCCACGCAATTATGGGTCCCAATGGCAGCGGCAAAAGCACGCTCGCCAGCACCCTCCTTGCCAGTCCCGAATACGAAATCACCTCCGGAAGCATCATCTTCCGCGGCGACGACGTGACCGCTTGGCCCACCGATGTGCGCGCCAAGGCCGGCATGTTCTTGGGCTTTCAATACCCGCAAGAAATCCCCGGCGTTTCGGTGATTCAGTTCCTTCGTCAAGCGCTCAGCGCCCGCAAAGGCATCGACCTGTCGGTGCTCGAACTTCGCCTCGCCACCATGGATTGGATGAAGCGCCTCGGTATGGATTCGAGCTTCGTCGACCGCTACCTCAACGAGGGTTTCAGCGGCGGCGAGAAGAAGCGCAACGAGATCATGCAGATGGCCATTCTCGAACCCGAGTTGGCCATTCTCGACGAGACCGACTCAGGCCTCGACATCGATGCACTGCGCATCGTCGCCAAGGGCATTCGTGAGGTCAAGGTCGATCGACCAACACTGGGCATCGTGCTCATCACGCACTACCAGCGCTTGCTCAACGAGCTGCAGCCCGACCATGTGCACATCCTCATCGACGGCCGCATTGTGGCGTCGGGCGGTATGGAGTTGGCCGAGAAACTCGAAGCCGACGGCTACGAATCCTTCAGGGCGTAAACCATGAGCTTCGACGGCGCGCTGGTCCGCAAGGACTTCCCCATCTTCGAACGCTTCATCGACGGCGCTCCCATTGTGTATCTCGACTCTGCCAATACTTCACAGAAACCGCGCCAAGTCATCGACGCAATGTCGTCGTTCATGGAGAACTCGTACGCCCCTATCAACCGCAGCGCCTACCGCTTGGCAGGCGAAGCAACCGACGCGTTCGAGTCTGCTCGCGCCAAGGTGGCCCGGTTCATCAACGCACGTTCGGTCGACGAAGTTATCTTCACCAAGAACGCAACCGAGTCGCTCAACCTGTTGGCCTACAGCTGGGGTCGCGCCAATCTGAATGCTGGCGATGTCGTGGTGCTCACCCATCTCGAGCATCACGCCAACATCGTGCCGTGGCACATGTTGCAGGCCGAACGCGGCATCGTTCTGCGTTGGGTTCCGCTCACCGCCGATGGCCAACTCGACCTCACCGATCTCGCTGCATTGCTCACCGACGCCAAGGTGTTCAGCTTCACAGCAATGAGCAACGTGCTCGGCACCATCACTCCGGTGCAGCAGTTGTGCGAAGCCGCTCATGCAGCCGGCGCCATTGCCATCGTCGATGGTTGCCAATACGTGCCGCACAACGTCACCGACGTGCAGGCATGGGACGCCGACTTCTTGGCCTTCAGTAGCCACAAGATGTGCGGGCCCAGCGGCATCGGCGTGTTGTGGGGCCGCGAGCAACTGCTCAATGCCATGCCACCGTTTCTTGGCGGCGGCAACATGATCGCCGACGTTCGCCTCGACGGTTTCACCACTGCTCCCCTGCCCGCCAAGTTCGAGGCAGGCACTCCCGCAATCATCGAAGCCATTGGCCTCGGCGCTGCAGTCGACTACCTGAGCAACCTCGGCATGGCCAATGTTCGCGAGCACGAAATGCAGTTGGGTTCATACGCCATCCGCACGCTCACCGAGCGCTATGGCAACGACATCAGCATCCACGGGCCCACCGACATTGCGATGCGTGGCGCCACACTCAGCTTCGCGTTCGCCGGCATTCACCCGCACGACATCAGCCAGGTGCTCGATCAACGCAACGTGTGTGTGCGCGCTGGCCATCACTGCGCCAAGCCACTAATGCGGCTGTTGGGCGTGTCGGCCACCGCTCGTGCCAGCTTCTACATCTACAACGATGAGTCCGATGCCGATGCGCTTGTCGACGCGCTCGCCGGCGCCAGCGATATCTTCGGATTCTGAACAGCCACAGCAAAGGATTCACCATGCCCGGCTTAGACGACCTCTACCGAGAAATCATCCTTGACCACTATCGCTCACCACGTAACCGTGGCGAGCTTGCGCCACCCGCTGTTCGCGCCGAGGGTCACAATCCGTTGTGCGGCGACGAGATTCAGGTCTACCTCGATGTGGTCGATGGCGTGGTCAACGACATCAAGATCACCGGCTCGGGCTGCAGCATCAGCTTGTCGTCGGCCAGCATGATGAGCCAGGCCGTCAAGGGCAAGAAGATCGCCGACGTGAAAGCGCTCGTGAATCGGTTCCGCTCGATGATGGGCCTCGATAACGCCGACTCCGACAACGATGTGGTCAGCATCGAAGACGACACCGAGGTGGAAGCACCCGAGGTGAAGTTGGGCGATCTCGAAGCGCTGCAGGGCGTCGTCAAGTTCCCCGTGCGCATCAAGTGCGCCACCCTTGCGTGGATCACGCTCACCCAAGCAATGGCCGAAGTCCCCAACGCCTGACGCCGCACCCGCGCCCAAGTCCCGCGCCCAAGTCCCGCGCACCCGCGCACGTCCCGCGCCCAAGTCCGGCGCCCAAGTCCCCGCCACAACCATTTCGCTTCAACAAAAAGTTTGTTGAAGACAATTGGTCGACCCTCAACCTGATGTCTTCAACAAACATCCGGGTGAGCGCGATTCGCTGGTGCTAGACACCTGACTTATGAAAATCAGATCGTTTGTCGCGCTCGGCGCATTGCTTGTCGGATTCGCCTCGTGCAGTAGCGATGCGCCAGGAGCTGCCGACACCAGCGCAGCGATCACCGTTGCAGCAACCGACGCGCCAACCACAACCACGACCGCCGCTGCACCGACGCCGCTGCACATCTTGGTGACTAACGATGATGGGTTCGACGCTCCAGGCATCGACGCGATCGTTGAGTATCTGCGCACCCTCGACAATGTCGAAGTCAGCGTGGTCGCTCCCGCCACGAACCAAAGCGGCACCAGCGACAAGACCACACCCGGCGATCTCGTGGTCGCCGACGTGAAGACGCTCAGCGGATATCCCGCGAAGTCAGTTGCTGGATTCCCTGCCGATTCGGTGCTGTGGGCCATCAATGGCGGACTCAGCGTGAAGCCCGACATGGTTGTGTCCGGCTCGAACTATGGGCAGAACTATGGGCCGTTCAACCTTCTCTCCGGAACGGTGGGGGCGGCCGCTACAGCAGCCCGCAATGGCATTCCGGCGATCGCCATCAGTCAAGGCGGCGCCGTTGCGCCAGCAACGCCATACTTCCCGGCCAGCGTGAAAGTGCTCGCCGGATATCTGGCCAACACCCTCGCCAGTTACCGCGACGGCACCGCCAAATTGCTCGTTGCCATCAACGTGCCCACGTGTCCGGTTGAGACCACCTTGTTCCCAACCGTGGTAGCGCCTCGCGCACTCGATGCCAACGGCCGCACGCTCGGCGCTCCAGCAACATGCGACGGCCCACTGACCTCCGACCCTGTAGACGATGTCGATGCGTTCAACGCTGGCCACGGCGTGGTGAGCTATCTGAACCCAACCGACCTCAGCCCGGCCGCCCCGTAACCCAAGCTCAGGGTTGATAGCCCTGCATCATCTTGCGGCCAATGGCCTTGCCTGCTGGAGCTTCACGCACTGGCTGCGACATGATTTCGTCCCAGTGCGCGGCAACCGCCTCGGGCGACATTGGACGCTCGGTCACGCCCTCGGCGGCGGCCAGCACGACTCGTGCAATGAGTCCGCCACCCACGTTGAACAACTCGCCGGTGGTCACGCATGACTCGTGCGCGAGATAGGCCACGAGACCGCTGATCTGTTCAGGCGACAGCCACTCAGCGAGAGCGGGCGTCCACTTCATCGGACCAAAGTCGCTGCCGCGCACGCTGGCTTGCGGAGCCACCACGTTTACGTTGATGCCAAGCGAACGACCCTCGACTGCAAGCGCGCGGCTCAGGCCCACGACACCAAGTTTCACGCCGCCATACATCGTCATGTTGGGGAAGCCGATGAGGCCCGCACCGCTGGACACGTTGACGATGCGACCGTATCCCTGCGCAGCCATGTGCGACCACGCCGCACGGGTGACGTTCATGGTGCCGAGCATGTGGGTGTCGGTCATTGCCCGACAGAACTCGTCGCTCAGCTCGGGCACCGGCGCTTGGCGCACAACGCCTGCGTTGTTGATGACGATGTCGATGCGACCGAACGCATCAATAGCGGTCTGCACCATGCCAGCCCGCGGGTCGGTGATCGAACTGGTGTCGATCACCGCATCGCCGCCAGCAGCGATGATCTCGGCCACTACATCGAGTGCCGGGTTGGTGGCTGGAGCGTCGGCCACACCATCGGTGTCGCTAATGCCAACGCCGATGTCATTCACCACAACCTTGGCTCCACGTGACGCCAACAGCAGCGCGTACTCGCGTCCGAGGTTGCGTCCAGCACCTGTAATTACCGCTACCTGACCGTCAAACCGAAGTTCACTCATTGCTACAGCGTGCCACGCGCCGCCCGTATCTGACGAGGCGTCAGAAATGTGGTGGAATAAGCGGATGCCCGCAACAACGTTCAACCTCGCCGACCTGTTTGAGCAAGCGGTCGATGAATGGCCAGACCGCGATTACATCGTGTGCGCTGGCGCCCGACGCACCTACGCCCAGACCGAAGCCCGTGCCAATCAACTCGCGCATCACCTCGCCGCTCAAGGCGTTGGCCCCGGCGATCACGTGGGCATCTATGCGCTCAACTGTGCCGAATGGGTCGAGACCCTGTGGGCCGTGTTCAAGCTGCGCGCTGTGTGGGTCAACATCAACTATCGCTATGTGGCCGACGAACTCGCGTACATCTTCGACAACGCCGATCTCAAAGCGTTAGTTGTTGCAGCCGAATTCCTCGAGCGCGTCGAAGGCGTTCGCGCAAACTCGCCGATGCTCACGCACGTGTTGGTACTCGGCGACGATTACGAAGCTGCGCTGGCTGCGCAATCGCCCGCTCGCGACTTCGCTCCACGCAGCAACGACGACCTCTACATCCTCTACACCGGCGGCACAACCGGCATGCCCAAGGGAGTGCTGTGGCGTCACGAAGACGTGCTGATGGCGCTCGGTGGCGGCATCGACATTCGTAGCGGCCACGTGATGACCTCGCCCACAGAGTTCATCGAAAAGGGCAATGTCTTCGCGATGACCAGCCTGCCCACCATGCCACTCATGCACGGCGCTGCGCAGTGGAGCGTGATGGGCGGAAGCTTCACCGGCAACCGCATCGTGCTGATGGACAAGTTCGATGCAGCCGAAGTGTGGCGGCTCATCGAGGCCGAGAAAGTGAACCTGTTGATGATCACTGGCGACGCAATGGCGCGCCCGCTGATTGACGAACTCGACGCGCGTCCTCAGGCACATGACCTCAGCTCGATGTTTGCCATTTCGTCAACCGCGGCGCTGTTCAGCCAAGGCCTCAAGGACTCGTTCCTCGACTACTTCCCCAACATGGTCATCACCGATTCCATCGGCTCAAGCGAGGGTGGCGCAAACGGCATCAGCGTGGTCGCGAAGGGCACCGCAATCCAGGGCGGCCCCACGGTGGCTCCGGTGAAAGACGCCGTGGTGCTCGACGACGACCTGAAGCCCATCCCTGCCGGCACCGGTGAGATCGGTCGCCTCGCCCGCAGCGGCAACCTGCCCATTGGCTACTACAAGGATCCCGAAAAAACCGCGGCCACGTTTGTCATCGCTGCCGACGGCAAGCGTTACGTGATCCCCGGCGACTTCGCTCGTCTCGAAGCCGACGGCACCATCACCTTGCTCGGCCGCGGTTCGGTCTGCATCAACTCGGGCGGCGAGAAGATCTTCCCCGAAGAGGTAGAGAACGCGCTCAAGAGCCATCCTGAAGTGTTCGACGCAGTGGTCATCGGTGTGCCCGACGAACGCTTCGGCGAGCGGGTCGTCGCTGTGGTGCAGCCACGCGTGGGCACGTCGCCGTCGCTCGAGGCGCTGCAAGAGCACTGCCGCAGCCACATCGCTGGCTACAAGGTGCCGCGCAAGCTCACCGTGGTTGATGAAATCGTGCGCTCGCCTGCTGGCAAGCCCGACTATCGCTGGGCAAAAGACACCGCTCTCGCCGACCTCTGAGCCAGTGGTTCAGAGAGTCACTCAGGCGGCAAGCTTGGTGAGGCTGCGCACGTTGTCGCGCATGATGAGCAAACGATCGGCATCGCTAAAGCCGGTGAGTTCGCCGAGGTAATCGAGCGGCTGCGGCATGCCTTCGATGTGCGGCCAATCGCTACCGAACAACACGCGGTCGGCGCCCACAATCTGAGCGATCTCTACTGGGTTGTCTTCCCAGAAAGGGTTGATCCACACGTGCTGGCGGAACAACTCGAGTGGATCCTGCTTGAAGTAGCCAGGCATGCGACCGTTGTAGCTGCGCAGTTTGCGCACGAGGTCGGGCAAGAACTCTGAGCCGTTTTCGACCGATGCAATGCGCAGGTTCGGGAAGCGCTCGAACAACTTGTCGAAGCTCAATGTGATGAGGAAGTCATAGGCCGCGCGCTCGATGTGGAACGCCTTCACCGATGGGCCGTAGCCGCCGCTGAACGTGGCACCGAAGCCATCGACTGCGTAGCCGTTCGATGAGTAGCCGCTGTCGCCAGCGTGAGCAACGACGGTGATGCCGGCTTCGTTGACCCGAGCCCAGAATGGATCGAACATCGGGTTGCTGACGGCGCGAGGGCCCGACGCAGTGGTTGGCGCGGCAGGGCGCATGATGATGCAACGAGCGCCGCGATCGAGCGCCCACTCGAGTTCTTTGATGGCCCAATCTGGATCGGCCAAGGTGATGTATGGCGCTGCGTAGATGCGGTTCTGGTAGTTGCAGCCCCAGTCTTCGTCGAGCCAGCGGTTAAACGCTGTGAACGTAGTGGTGACCGCTTCGATGTCGTGCTTGAGTAACTCTTCGTAGAGGATGCCCAGCGTTGGGAACAGCCAGCACGCCTCAAGGTTTTGCTGGTCGAGCACTGCAAGGCGAGCATCGCGGTTGCGGTATGCGGCTGGGATCGGCTCGCGCTCGGCAAGCATCTCAAGCGGATTGCGACCATTTGGATTACCGCGGAAGTACTCGTGCATTGCGCCGGCCTTCGCGATTGGATCGAACGTTGCATTTGCAACTACTCGGCTGACGCGGCCACCGACCACGTGATACTTGCGGCCATCGATCTCGCTCCACTGCACGCAACGCGGCTGCATTGCCTTGGGCACGTGACGCGTAAACGCATCGAGCGCTTCGTAGTAGTGGTTGTCTGCGTCGAACGGCTTGAAGTTGAGCTGCGGCTGTGAATCTCCCATGTCGGTAACCGTACTCTGCACTACACGGAAAATCTGACGCGGCGTTAGATTCAGATTCGTGACCTCAGACCCCTCCAGTCCTCGTGCCCACCTTGGCGCCGCACTTCGCCAGCTCGGACACGACATCGTGGGGCACCAAGCCGACGACCAGCTGCTGTCCGAAATGGCCGAGGCACTCGCTGCGTTCTCTCAGCGCCTTGTGCAAGGCGAGCATCGAGCCCGCGAGAAGCAAGGCTTTCACGAGCACTGGAACACAAGCATTGCCGAGGGCGAAGAAGTAGCTAGCTGGAGCGATCGCCCGATTTCAGGCACCAGCAGCCCCTGGAGCGTTGAGCCCGAGGTTCGCCGCCACGGCAACGGGGTGCAAGCAAAGGTCACGTTTGGGGCAGCACACGAAGGCGCACCCGAGCGATGCCACGGCGGCATTGTGGCCGCGTTGTTCGACGACATTCTTGGTTCGGTACTTGCCGTCATCGGCCAAGGCGCATTCACCGGCGAGCTCACGATTCGCTATGTGGCGCCGGTGCCGCTGTACCGCGAACTCTTGTGCACCTGCTGGATCGAGCGTCGCGACGGACGCAAGCTCTACCTGTCGGGCGAGCTCACCCTCGATGGTCAGGTGCTGTCACGCGCCACATCAATCTTCATTCAGCCGCGTACGGCAGAGACCCAGAGCACGTTCGAACCCGAGTGAGACAACATCCTGCGTGATGTGGTCGAATAGACCCATGACATCGCATGCCGCCACACTTCGCGCCACCTACAACGCAGGTCGCACCCGCCCGCTCGCTTGGCGTCGCAACCAACTTGAGCAGATGATCAAGATGCTCGAAGAGAACGAGGCCGACCTTCTTGCCGCGTTGCGCACCGACCTTGGCAAGCCAACCGTCGAAGGTTTCATCACCGACATCGCGTTCGTCACTGGCGAAATCAAGCAGATGCTGAAGAACCTCAAGAAGTGGAACAAACCCCAGCGCGTGCCGTCGCCCATCGTGACCATGCCGGCCAAGTCAAGCCTGATGCCTGAGCCGCTCGGCGTGGTTCTGGTCATTGCTCCGTGGAACTACCCCATTCAGTTGCTGTTGGTTCCTGTGGCCTCAGCCATTGCTGCTGGCAACGCCGTGGTGATGAAGCCGTCCGAAGTGTCGGCGGCAACGTCGGCTGCGCTCGCCCGGTTGGTGCCCAAGTACATGGACACGTCGGCTGTTGTGTTGGTCGAGGGTGGCGTGCCCGAGACAACCGATCTGTTGTCGCAGCACTTCGATCACATCTTCTACACAGGCAACGGCACGGTCGGTCGCATCGTGATGGCGGCCGCCGCCAACAACCTCACGCCGGTCACCCTCGAACTCGGAGGCAAGAGCCCAGTCATCATCGATGGCTCGGCCAACATCAAGGTTGCGGCTCGTCGCGTTGCCTGGGGCAAGTGGCTCAACGCTGGCCAGACCTGCGTTGCGCCCGACTACATCCTCGTGAACGAAAAGGTGCGCCAGCCCTTCATTGACGAACTCGGCAAGGCCATCACCGATTTCTACGGTGCTAACCCCGAGACCAGCGAGAGCTACGGCCGCGTGGTGTCGCCTCGTCACTTCGATCGCCTCAAGGGAATGCTGGGCAGCGGTACGAACGTCATTGGCGGCGAGACCAACGCCGAGACCCGCTATATCGCTCCAACCGTTTTGGCCGATGTCGACATGGCGTCACCGTTGATGAACGAAGAGATCTTCGGGCCGTTGCTGCCCATCATCTCGGTCTCGTCCACGCAGCAGGCAATCGATCACATCAATGCTCGCCCTCATCCGTTGGCGCTGTATGTGTTCGCCGAGAACAAGGGTGTGGTCAGCGATGTACTGGCTCGCACCACTGCTGGCGGCGTCACGGTAAACGGCACGCTGATGCACCTCACCAACCCGAACCTGCCATTCGGCGGCATCGGCGAAAGCGGCATGGGCGGATACCACGGCAAGGCCGGCGTGCGGTTGTTCCAGCACATGAAGCCAGTGCTCTCGCGCGGCACCAAGCTCGATCCGTCGCTCGCCTATCCGCCATACACCGATCGCAAGGCCAAGATCTTCCGCAAGGTGCTCTAGTGCGAGTACTGGCCGCTTGCCTCCTCGCTGTAGGTCTTACCGCCTGCGGATCTGGCACGGGTAACGGCAACGGCAACGGCGGCACCGTCGCGCGTTTCGTCATCAGCGGCGTGGCGCTCTCTGGACCTCATTGTCCTGTGGTGCGGAGTCCGCCTGATCCTCAATGCGCAGATCGCCCCGTGGCCGGCGCCGAGATCGTCATTTCAAATGCCACCGGTGATCGCGTCGACGCCGTTCGCACCGACGCCGACGGACGATTCACCATTCCGCTTCCTGCGGGCGATTACACCTTCACTCCCCAACCGGTCGATGGCCTGATGGGTACGCCATCACCACAGTCGGCCGTTGCTGGAGCATCGTCAGTCACACTCAATTTCGCTTACGACACCGGCATCCGCTAACTCGCTTAGCGAACCTTGCGGCGCTCCATCTTTGGGATTCCCGGAGTTGTGTCGTTGATCGCCCAACTGATGATCACATCGGCGGTGATCCGAAACCTCGGGGCGTCATCTTTCAACTCGATGACGGCAGACCCAATGATCTTGATGCCGCGCGGCGACCAAGGATTCGTCGATGCAAGATCGTCGATCACCACGGACACTTGAGGGTTCGTCTGGAGATTGCGATAACGCACCGTATGGGTGATGTCGAAACCCGCTGTGACGATGTCGTCGCCCTCGAGTTCAAACACAACTGGAGCAATGTCGGGACGACCCGATGGTGACGACGTTGCGAACCGCATCAAGGGTTGCGACTTCAGATACTCGATCTCAGCGTTCGTGAAGATGCTCATGATGCACCGCCAGCAACCACAGGTGCTGCGAGCGGATACACGTCGATATCCCACCACTTTGACATTGGCAAGGTCTCGACCGTCGAGCGCGCGTCAGCAGCATCAACGCCAAACGCCTCGATGAATACCGTGCCCCGGGCGAGCGACAGGTGTATCGACCCGACCCGACCCTCGGCCTCTAACGCCGCTACCTGAGCCTGCTCTTCGGCGACCACAGCAAACACCTCGCTCATCACTGTTCCTTGTTTGAAGGTGCACAGCACCATGAACTTGTCCATCTTCTTCACTCCGTTGACATAGGGGGTCTGCACATCCTCACACCTCAACCCAAGTTGAGGTCAAGCGCTAATGTCGAGCGATGCCCCTAACCCCAACCTCAGCTACAGAGTGGTCGATCGGCCAGGTCGCTCAACGCAGTGGCGTGGCTGTGTCGGCACTGCATTACTACGAACGCGAAGGCTTGATCTCAAGCATCCGTAACGCCGGCAACCAACGCCGATACGGCAGAGATGTTCTGCGTCGTCTCGCCTTTATCCGAGCCTCGCAACGCGTCGGAATCCCATTGGTAACGATCAAGGAAGCGCTCGACGATCTGCCGTCGCGGCGCACGCCCCGCGAAGAAGACTGGGGCCCTGTTGCGATGCGCTGGAAGCAAGTACTCGAGAAACAGATCGAGTACCTCGAACGGGTTCGCGACGACCTCGCCACATGCATCGGCTGCGGCTGTCTCTCGTTTCAACGCTGCCATTTGGTGAACCCCGACGATGCAATGGCTGTCGAAGGCCCCGGGGCACGACGACTGCTTCCCGGCACACCTCGACCCGACAGGTCGTAGCTCGGGCGCCACGCTCGCATCGCCTGCAGACTTCACGCCCGCTGGTAGTTTCCGCGCATGGATACACGCTTCGCCAAACTCAAAAAGATGAATGTGCTGGCGGGCTGCTTGCACCTCGCATCGCTGATCGCAATCCTTCTCCTGGCAAACAACGCCTCGCTCCCCGTGCGTGCGACCTACCTCACCGAGGCGCCCGGCACCGGCAACTTCTCCGATCCCATCGAGCTGTTCAGCCTGAACATCGGTTACATGGTGGCCGCATTCATGGCGTTGTCGGCGTTCTTTCACTTCTTCGTCAGCTCGCCTCGGGTCTTCCCGAAGTACGTCGATGGCCTCGCCCGACACATCAACGTCTACCGCTGGGTCGAGTACGCGCTCTCGTCGTCGATCATGATCGTGGTCATTCTGCAACTCAATGGCGTCACCGACTACATCGCCCTGCTGGCGGTGTTCGGGGTCAATGCGAGCATGATCCTGTTCGGTTGGCTGCAGGAGCGCTACACCACCCCAGGCAATGGCGACCGGCGCCCGTTCTG
>Ga0194055_10001056_pt1 | contig 22377 bp, 18 predicted proteins | sample SepL449m_MetaG_FD_155482 | JGI IMG/M metagenome (GOLD analysis project Ga0194055, IMG submission 155482) | Anoxic zone freshwater microbial communities from boreal shield lake in IISD Experimental Lakes Area, Ontario, Canada - Sep2016-L442-9m | ecosystem: Environmental > Aquatic > Freshwater >... | reverse complement strand
CCACCGGTATCGGTACCAATCGCAAGTGGCGCTTCGAATGCTGCAAGTGATGCAGAAGAACCACCACCGGATCCGCCAGGAATTCGGGAAAGATCCCAAGGATTATGGGTTGGACCATACGCAGAGTTTTCAGTTGAGGAACCCATTGCAAATTCATCCATATTCGTTTTACCAAGAATCACAACATCTGCGGCGCGCAATTTACTTACAACTGTTGAGTCATAGGGCGGGCGCCATCCTTCTAGCATCTTGGAACCACAAGTAGTTGGAATTCCTTTTTGTACCATTACATCTTTTAAAGCTAACGGAATTCCGGCTAGCGGCGAAAGTTTTTCACCAGCTGCTCGTTTCTTATCAGCAAGTGCAGCTTGCGCCAAAGCGCCTTCCGAATCTACGTGCAGGAATGCGTGTACATCTTTATCTACTTCAGCAATTCGATCTAGATGCGCTTGCGTAAGTGCAACGCTTGTGGTTTCTCCACTTGCAAGTGCGGCAGCCATATCTACAGCGTTTCTTTTAATTATCATAGTTACGCTTCTTCACCAAGAATTTTTGGTACTTTGAAACGTTGTTCTTCACTTGCTGGCGCTGCCGAAAGTGCAGCTTCTGGAGTTAAACTCGGAGTTACTTCATCTTTACGATAAACATTTTGAAGTGGCAATGGGTGTGATGTTGGCGGAACGTGTTGGCCGGCGACTTCTTGCACGCGCGCAACCGCATTGAGAATTACGCCAAGTTCAGAAGCTAAGTGATCTAGCTCCGCCGGAGCCATATCAATTCGTGCAAGCCGAGCGAGGTTTGCGACATCATCGCGTGAAATTTCCGCCATAGCCGCACCCTACCTAATCTGCCCAGTGCCAGTCACAATCCAAGTTGTGGTTGTCATCTCTTCCAACCCCATTGGACCGCGAGCATGTAATTTCTGATTTGAAATTCCAATTTCGGCGCCGAAACCCATCTCTTCGCCGTCAGTAAATCTTGTTGATGCATTTACCATTACCGCAGCGCAATCTGAAAGCGCAATGAATCTATCTGCGTTTTCTTTCGACTCAGTCACAATCGCTTCGGTGTGGTTGGTGCCAAATTTAGCAATATGGTCGGCAGCTGCAATTAACGACGGCACGATCCCAACATTCATCTCAAGCGTTCCATATTCAGTATGCCAATTTTCTTCAGTCGCTAAAGTTGCGTTTAATCCTAATTCTTTCGCCATCGCAAGTGTTGCGTTATCGCAATGCAATTTAACGCCAGCTTTATCTAGCGCAGTTAACACTTCTGGCAAAAAGTTCTTAGCGTTCTTTTCATGGACTAGTAAGGTCTCAGCAGCATTACAAACGCTTGGTCGATTTGTTTTTGAATTAAGCGTGATCGGTAGTGCTTTGGATAAATCTGCAAACTCGTCCACATATACATGGCAAACTCCAGCACCAGTTTCAATCGTAGGCACGGTTGATTCATCTACGACCATCCGTATCAGACCTGCGCTGCCTCGAGGAATAACTAAATCAACACTGCCTCGAGCATGTAACAAAGCGCGCACACTTTCACGATCATTACTTGGAACTAATTGAATAACATCTGCCGAAATCGTGGTCTTGCTCAATGCATCTTGCATAACTTTTACTAGAGCAGCATTACTTTCACAAGCGCTCGAAGATCCCCGTAATAAAGCAGCATTTCCAGATGCCAACAAAATCACGGCAGCATCAACTGTCACATTTGGTCGAGCTTCATAAACCATTCCGACAACACCAAATGGCACAGTAACTTGTTTTAGGTGCAACCCGTTTTCTAAAGTTCGTTCCCGCAAAACTTGATTAAGCGGATCAGGAAGCGCTGCAACTTTCCGGGCTCCGTTAGCGATTCCAACAATTCGCTCTGCAGTTAAAAGCAATCGGTCCAACAAAGATTCAGAGATTCCGGCAGATTTTTCGCGAGCCATATCCGCACTATTTGCTGCTTCAATCACATCACTATTAGCAACGATGGCATCTGCAATCACAAGCAACGCATTTTTCCGAGTTTGATAATCTGCCGCAACTAAAGTGCGTGCTGCAACTCGAGCTTTATCAGCTAATTCTTTAACTAATTTATCAGCGCTCATATATCCCTATAACAACACTAAATCATCGCGGTGGACAAGTTCACGCTCATATTCTGCACCAAGCTCTTTTGCCAAATCTTTTGTGGAACGTCCCAACATTTGTGGTACTTCTGAAGCATCAAATGCAACTAAGCCACGTGCAATCGCAACGCCATCGGGACCGACAAGCTCGACAGTGTCACCGGAAATAAACTCACCCTCAACTGCTGTAACACCAGCAGGTAATAATGAAACTCCGCGTTCTTTAATTGCAGTAACTGCCCCAGCATCGAGAATTAATTTTCCATGCGGTGTTGCTGCATGTGCTAACCAAAGCAACCGTGAAGATTTTTTACTTGTTGAGGAGTGGAAGAACGTTCCAAAATCTTTGCCCGCGAGAGCAGCGCCAACTTCAGATAGTGATGTAAGAAGTGTTGGAATTCCCGCGCCAGTTGCAATACGGGCTGCATCGACTTTTGTAACCATACCGCCGCTACCTACTCCCGCGGATCCGATGCCACCAATCACACCTTCTGGAATATCATCAATTGCCTGTACTTCAGAGATCTTTTTTGCATTTGCCGAAGATGGTGGCGCATCATAGAGCGCATCAACATCAGTAACCAGCACGAGCAAATCAGCGCCAACTAAATGTGAAACAAGTGCTGCAATTCGATCATTATCTCCAAATCTAATTTCTTGGGTACCAACGCTATCGTTTTCATTAATCACTGGAACTACGCCAAGTGCTATTAGCTTAAAGAGTGTACGTTGCGCATTTTGGTAATGCGATCTGCGGACTACATCTTCAATCGTTAAAAGAACTTGAGAGGCGGTAATGAAATATCTGGAAAAAGATTCGGTATACCGATGAATTAAAAGTCCTTGCCCAACGGAAGCTGCAGCTTGTTGCGTGGCAAGATCTTTTGGCCGCGTAGCTAAACCAAGTGGTGCTAAGCCCGCCGCAATTGCGCCCGAAGAAACAACTAATACTTCTTTACCCGATTTTTTTAACGCTGCGACAACATCTACAAGTGCATCAACCGCTTTTGGATCTAATTGCCCACCAGATTTTCCAGTGAGTGAAGAGGAACCAATCTTTATAACTATTCGATGAGCGGCGGAAACTCGATCGCGCATTAGCGAACCTCGCCCTCGATGCGTGGATCGGTTGGGTCAGCAACTTTGTATTCCCATTGTTGTGCAATCTCGTCATCATCAAGTTGATCAACGGCTTCAACTTCCATTCGCTCCCACTCACGTGGAATCCGCAGATCATCACCGCGCGGTCCAGCAAGTAACTCTGCGCCAGCTTCAATAGTTGGTTCCCAATCAAAAATAATTGCGGCTTCGCCGGTACCGATACGGACTTCGCTCCCTTGTTTTGCACCAAGTGCGAAGAGAACTTTTTCCACGCCAAGTCGCGCTAACCGATCCGCTAAGTACCCAACTGCTTCTTTATTGCTGAAGTTAGTCTGATGAACCCAACGTTGCGGACGGTGTCCAGTAACAGTAAAAGATCCATCCTCTTCTGCTTTCACATCAAAGCCAGAGTCATCTACTGCAATTGGTCGAAGCACAATGCGGGTCTTCTCTTCACTCGCTCTACTTGCGCGCGAAGTTTGAATAATTTTTGCCATTCCATAAAGTAATTCGGTTAAGCCCATGCGAGCTGCTGCCGAAACTTGGAAAACTTGATAACCGCGCTCTTCTAAAGTTGATTGCACCATATCTGCCATCGCTTTTCCATCTGGCAAATCAATTTTGTTAAGCGCAATTAAACGTGGTCGATCATTTAGGCCACCGTAATGTGCGAGCTCGGCTTCGATAACATCTAAATCAATTAGCGGGTTTCGATCAGTTTCTAGCGTGCCACAATCTAAAACGTGAACTAAAGCCGCGCAACGTTCCACATGGCGCAAGAATTCCAAACCTAAACCTTTACCTTCACTTGCTCCTGGAATTAACCCAGGTACATCTGCAACTGTGAAACGAGTTTCGCCAGCTTGTACTACACCTAAATTAGGAACCAGAGTTGTAAATGGATAATCCGCAATTTTTGGTCGCGCTGCAGAAATTGCAGCGATGAGTGAAGATTTACCAGCGCTTGGATAGCCAACTAAAGCAATATCAGCAACTGTTTTTAACTCAAGAATTAAAGTTCGTGCTTCACCTGGTTCGCCAAGTAGAGCAAAACCTGGTGCACGACGGCGAGAAGAAGAGAGCGCAGCATTTCCTAAACCACCACGACCACCTTGTGCAGCGATGAAGCGAGTACCGTTGCCAACCAAATCTGCTAAAACTTTTCCTTCAGTAGTTAATACAACAGTTCCATTTGGAACGCCCATCACCATGTCTTCGCCATATGGACCATCTTTACGGTCGCCTTGGCCTTGCTTTCCTGAAGTTGCAGAGCGATGTGGTGAGTGGTGAAAATCTAGAAGTGTTGTGACATTTGGATCTACAATCAAAATAATGTCGCCACCGCGACCACCATTACCGCCATCAGGTCCACCAAGTGGTACAAATTTTTCGCGTCGGACTGAAACACAACCATCGCCTCCACCGCCAGCAGAAGCATGTAAAGTTACGCGATCGACAAAGCTGGTCATCTTTACATCCTCTCTATTAGCAAAAGTTTTCCAAATAAAAAACGGGCCCGTGCATACGGACCCGCAATTTATGAAGGTCGTTTATTAAGAAACCGGAACCACGTTAACTACTCGACGACCACGTGCTTTACCGAACTCAACTGCACCAGCAGCAAGTGCGAAAAGCGTGTCATCTTTACCGCGTCCAACATTCTTACCTGGGTGGAAACTTGTGCCACGTTGGCGAACTAAAATTTCGCCACTGTTCACAACTTGTCCGCCGAAACGCTTGATACCTAAAAATTGTGGATTTGAATCGCGACCGTTACGCGTGGACGAGACACCTTTTTTACTTGCCATTGTTTCTCAGCTCCTTATTTCACGCCGTTGATGGCGGTAATTTTTACGCGAGTGCTCTTTGCACGGAAACCTTGACGACGACGGTAACCCGTCTTGTTCTTGTAACGCAGGATGTGAATCTTTGGACCTTTTACTTCTTCAATGATTTCTCCGGTGACCTTTATGCCAGAGAGAATCTTTGGATCAGAAGTAACAGCATCACCATCGACGACTAGTACTGCTGGGAAAGTTATGGTTGAACCTGAAGCAGCGTCAACACGGTCGACGAAAACGGTATCGCCAATAGCGACTTTCTCCTGGCGTCCGCCAGCTTTTACTATTGCATACACCGGAATATTTCCTTTCGAGATGTTGAACAGGGGGTCAGCGTACGGATGAGCATGGCCTTGGGTCAAACTGGGCTCTATTCACCGCTTACTACCCCACTACTGGTTGCCCGTCGGCGACGGCGACCAAATCGTGGCTTTTCATCTAATTCAGCAACGCCGGCAGAGCTATTGCCTGGTTCATCGTTTGCTGAGCTATTTGAATTCTCATTTTCGATATCACTCATATCCGAAACATCATCTTCTTCTTCACTATCTTCAGATGAATCAAATTTTGGCGTTAATTCACGATCAAGTGATTTCTTATTTACAGGTTCCATATGAATATGAATTCCTCGTCCAGCACAACTTTCGCAAGTCGTAGAGAAAGCTTCAATAAGTCCTTGGCCAACTCGCTTACGGGTCATTTGAACTAAGCCAAGCGAAGTAACTTCGGCGACTTGATGCTTAGTCCGATCCCGACCTAAACATTCGACCAAGCGACGTAAGACTTGTTCGCGGTTTGATTCCAAAATCATATCGATGAAATCGATAACAACAATTCCGCCCAAGTCGCGCAGTCTTAGTTGACGCGCAATTTCTTCGGCTGCTTCCATATTGTTTTTGGTAACGGTTTCTTCTAAGTTTCCACCTTTACCAATAAATTTTCCAGTGTTGACATCGATTACGATCATCGCTTCAGTTTTATCAATAACTAACGAGCCACCTGATGGTAAATAAACTTTCCGATCAAGAGCTTTTGTTAATTGTTCATCTACGCGATGCTCGGTAAATAGATCCCCAGTTCCGACCCACTTCTCAATTTTGGCAGTGAGTTCTGGTGCAATGTGGTTCAAGTAATTATGAATATCATCCCAAGCCTGAGCGCCTTGTACTGTTAGCTTCTTGAAATCTTCATTGAAGATATCGCGAATAACGCGAACGGTTAGATCTGGTTCACCGTAAAGAAGTGATGGCGCTGCTACGCCGGTTGTTTCGGATTTAACTTTGATATCTTCCCATTGGGCTTTCAATCTGGTTACATCACGGGTTAACTCATCTTCGCTCGCACCTTCGGCAGCAGTTCTAACAATCACGCCTTCTTCGTCTGTAATTAAATTCTTAAGAATAGACTTCAATCGCGCGCGTTCATTCTCAGGTAGTCGTCGGCTAATTCCGCTCATGCCGCCGCCTGGAACAAATACTAAGTAACGGCCTGGTAGCGAAATTTGGCTGGTTAAGCGAGCGCCTTTCTGCCCGATTGGATCTTTAGTAACTTGTACTAATACTGATTGTCCAGTTTTTAATACATGTTCAATTTTCTTAGGTTGGTTATCGGTTAAACCAGCAGCATCCCAATTAACTTCACCAGCATAGAGAACCGCGTTACGACCTTTACCAATATCAACGAATGCAGCTTCCATGGATGGTAATACGTTTTGAACTTTTCCAAGATATACGTTGCCAACATAAGAAATGTTGCTATTTCGATTTACATAATGCTCAACTAAAATTTTATCTTCGATAACTGCAATCTGAGTTCGGTCACCTTTTTGACGAACCAGCATCTCACGATCTACAGATTCGCGACGAGCTAGAAACTCAGCATCGGTAAGTATGGTTCCGCGTCTACGGTTTTCGCTATAACCCCCGCGACTATCATTACGGGAAAAGCCACGATCACGACTGCGATCCCGTTCTTTAAATCGACTAGCGCGTTGTGGTCGGTCTTCTCGCTTTACAAATTCTTTTTTAGCTGGTGTGCGGGCTTCGCGAACCTTAACGACAGTTGTTACACCATCTTCTTCAATTATCTCGCCAGCAGCAACATCATCTCCAGCAGATCGACGTCGGCGCCGTCTTTTTCGGATAACGGTTTCAGCATCAATAATGGAATTTGAATTCGGGCCACTATCGCTCTCTGAGCTTTCCGCATCGCTACCACTATCGGCACTTGCCGTTGTTGTGAACTCTCCTGGACGACGACGGCCACGGCCACCGCGACGGCGGCGTTTACGATTTCGTGGGTCAGAATCATCACCACTAACTTCAGTTGCAGCTACGACTGGCTTTTCAACAGCAACCTTCGCGACTTTTGCTACCTTCTTTGCTGGCGCAGCAGTTGCCGGCGCTGCTTGAAATAGCGGAACTGGAATTGCTTTCTTAGAAACCTTTGGCGCTTTCTCAACTTTTTCAGTTGGTGCAACGTCGATTGCTGGTGCGGAGGTTTTTTTAACTGCGCGCTTCCGCGCCTTTTTAGGCTCAATAGCCATATCTTCAAATCCTTTTTACGCCCTAAAGCGTTCTCGTCGCACCCGATATATGGCGCGTTATTCTTAAAATCTTCGGTTGGCTCAGGCTGCGATCTGGATCTGGCTATCAATCCGATTTAGCGGAGATAACTACTGACATCAGATGCGCTAAGCGCTGGGGAAAGTATGGCAGAAGCGGGGTGCTCCGCCTAATCCCCGCACGGATAGGAGCTATCGGCTTCGGAGATGAACGTTTTGCAAGAGCCCAATTCCGATCAAGGTGGCAAACATGCTGGAACCGCCATAGGAGATAAATGGCAGCGGCACCCCAGTCATCGGCATCAGCCCCATCGTCATGCCAATATTTTCAAAAGTCTGAAATGCAAACCAGGCAATTACACCGATACACATCAATCGACCAAAATAATCTTGAGTTCGACGGGCGATCGTAAATGCCCGTGCCAAAATGATTGAATAGAAAAGGAGAATTAGCGCAGAACCAAGAAAACCTAATTCTTCACCAGCTACGGTAAAAATAAAGTCCGTCTGTTGTTCTGGAACAAAGCGACCATTTGTTTGTGGACCATTAAATAGCCCTTTTCCAATTAATCCACCTGATCCAATCGTGATTCGAGCTTGTCGCAATTGGTAACCACTCTGTTGCGGATCTGCAGATGGGTCTACAAATGATTGCAAACGTTTCAATTGGAAATCGCTCACAACTCCAGCTTTGACTGCAACGAAGCCACCAAGAAGTGCTAATAAAAGTAAACCAACTACCCATCTTGTAGGTGCGCCCGAAACCGCAATCATTGTTACAACCGATGCGCTAATAATTATTGTGGTTCCAAGATCAGGCTGTGAAACAATTAATAGCATCGGTACTGCTGCAACTAATAGCGCTTTCATGACATCGGTATTACTTGGGTAAGAATCGTGATCATTTTTCTCTGCCAGAATCATTGCGATTCCCACAATAATTGAAATTTTTGCTAATTCAGCTGGTTGAATTTGAAATCCACCCGGAAGAGATATCCAAGCACGTGCGCCATTAACGGTACTTCCTAGAGCTGGCATCAAAACAATAATTAAACCAATTACTCCTACACCCCAAACAATTGGTGTGTAAGCACGAAGCAATCGATAATCAATTAATGTCGTGCCAAAAGCTAATAACAACCCAATAATGATGTTAACAATATGGCGCTTCAAATAATATTGTGGATCTAAACCATTACTGGCAAACCATTGCCTAGTGCTTGCGTAAACCAGCGCTACCCCAAGGCCCAATAAACCAATAACTGCGCCACTTAACCAGTGATCAAATCCAGTAAAAAGCCCGCGTCGTTGGCCAAATTCATTCCGTCTAGTGCGTAGTGAAAATTGCGAACTCATGGTTTCACCGCATTCTTGAGTGCACCAAATTTAGTGACATCAATATTTGGAATCGTACTTGGAATTCCCATTGGCATTACTGATTTCTGGCCATTAGTTCCAAAAATTGCTTCGTAAATTTTACGAACTCCAACACCGCTCGTACTAGCTCCAAAACCACCTTGGCTGACCACCATGACAACTGCGTATTGCGGTTTTTCAGATGGTGCGAAAGAGGCAAACCAAGATGTATCGGCTTTTGAAGTTCCGTCCCAATTCTTACCGAAAACTTGTGCAGTTCCAGTCTTGCCACTAACTGCAACAGGTAGTCCGGCAAATGAACCAGCTCCGGTTCCTGAAGTGACAACAGCTCGAAGTGCTGCATGTAGAAAATCAATTGTTTTCTTATCTGCCGGGATTTTTCCATTTATAATCGGTTCAAACTTCTTAACTAAAGTTCCATCTGACTTTACAATTGCTTTAGCAATTTGCGGTTGGTAAAGCGTGCCCCCATTTGCGATTGCTGAATATGTAGCTGCAAGCTGCAGTGGCGTCATCAAGGTATCGCCTTGTCCAATCGAAAAGTTAACTGCATCGCCAGCACGAACTTTATCGCCATCAATACAATTTTCCCGAGCGATTTCTATCAGTAGCTGTGTTAACTGTGTTTTCTTAGCTCTATATTTGTAATTGCAATAGAAATCCTTATTCTGGGCATACCAATCTAATTTCCATTGGCGATCTGGAAGTCTGCCGCTGATTTCAGAAGGTAAATCAATGCCAGTTTTTTTACCAAGTCCAAAACCTTTTGCTGTGGTGAAAAAATAATCGTTGGCATTTGATTTTGGCCTTAGCCCACCATCTCTTACCCATTCATCGTAAGCAATTTGATACCAAAGTGAGTCACATGAAATCGCAATCGCAGTTTTCAAAGGGATTCGGCCAGCTGATTTGCTATCGAAGTTCTTGAATTCTCTATTGCCGATCTGCACTGATGCTGGGCAGCTATATGAGGCATCGGTGCTATATCCAGCGCGAACTGCAGCTGCAGTTGAAATCACTTTGAAAGTTGAGGCTGGTGCAAACGCTCCTTGAATCGCCCGAGAAAGTGCAGGAACTGCAGACTTCTCTGAGTATAGATTCTTAGCTTGCGTAACCGTGATCCCGTTTTCCCAAATATTTGGATCATAAGTTGGATACGAAGCCATTGCTAATACGGCACCCGTTTTAACATCTAGAACGATAGCGGCACCTGAATCTGCTCGGTGTCCAAGAGAGCGTCCTCGTAATATCGAAGCGTACAACTCTTTTTCAACCGCAGCTTGCAACTTGGCATTTATATTTAATATTAAGTTATCACCTGGAATTGGTTTTGTATCTCGAGATTGCTGGGTAATTGCTTCTTTTCGATCTACGATCACCGTTTTAATTCCAGCCGTACCTCTTAAATAGGAATCGTACTGATACTCCAATCCCGACTTTCCAATCAATTCATTTCTAAAATAATTTTTGCCCACACTATTGTTCATGTCAGCTTCGGTTACTGGACCAACATAACCGAGGACATGCGCAGCATTTTCACCTTCAAGTGACGGATAATTACGGATTGAAATTGGCTCTGCATTAACTCCTGGAAACAAATCCGAGTGTTCCATAATATTTAGCGCTTGATCTTGTGTTGCTTCTTTTGTTACAGGGATTGGTTGGTAACGAGTTCCATTCCAGCATCCTGCCCGATCTCCTTTAGGTAACTCGGGACATAATCTGGTGCGAATATAAACATCGTTATAATTTAGCCCCAACACGCTTGCTACTTTTTGTAATATCGAAAGACCTTTATCCGGCGTCTTATCAATAATTGATCGATCTACAGTTACAACCAATCCTGCGCGATTAATGGCAATAGGAGTTCCAAGATCATCAACAATCACACCGCGGTTAGCTGGCGTAACGATATCTCGACTCTGAATATTTAGCGCCGCTTCGCGATAACGGGGACCATCAGCTATCTGTAGGTAAAAGAGGCGACCCACTAGCGCCACCATTAATGATGCAATAAAAATCTGCACCACAATTAGATTTAAGCGAGAACGATCATTCATCAAATATCCCTAGATGAAAGCGTAAATTCATGGAATTTACCGACAATTGGTATGTATAGCGGAGCTAGTATCAAAGTCCAGATTAAATTCCCGGTTAGCTCTTGCAGCGCTGGGAAGAACGAAATCAATTGCTCCCCCAAAATTGCGCTAGTGATTAAGTATGTAACCAGAGTTATTGTGACTCCTAGGCCAACTACTAGTGAGAGTGTCAGAGGTCTAGATACTAAATCTCCGAGCCCTTCTCTATTCACTGAAACTAAATAAGCCATAACAGTTAAAACCAATGCCCACTGTCCAAATGGCGAAGCAATATTAGGACTTAAATCCAGAAAGAATCCGGCGATAAATCCGGAAATTAGCGCACCATTTCTACTCTCCATGGCGATCCAAGTCATCACAATTGCCAAATAGATGGAAAATCCGCCAATCAAAAAATGAATTTGGTTAAAAATAATCTCCTGGATAAAAAAGAGTGATGCAAAAAAACCAGTGGTTATAAAAATTCGACTGGTAAACATCGTTCTTCGCTCGCTATGCCGAAGGTGATGGAGTTGGTGTAACGGTGATTGTTACAGTCGGAATCGGTGTGGCTCTAGGTTTTGGCGGAACTAGCCCATCTTTTGGATCTCCCCCAGTTTGAGCAAGGACGACTGAAACAATTCCGATAGCGGTAAGTTTTGTATAACTATTAACTCGCGCATGCTTAGTTAATTGCCCAGAAGAGTTGTCAACATATGTAACTAGACCCACTGGAATACCTGGTACAAATGGTCGACCGCTATCACTGCCACGAGCCAACAAAACATCACCAATTTTTACAGTTTCAGTCGCATCAAGAAGTTCTAATTCAAATGATCTGCTCCCTGTCCCGGAGAGGATTCCCATTACCTGTGAACCGGCAACTCTTACGCCGATTCTAAAAGAAGGGTCACTCATTAAGAGAACGACCGCTGAATTACTGGTAACTGATTTAACTGCCCCTACAAGACCAGCACCTGACATCACGGTCATATCGCGAGTAATTCCAGAGGAAGATCCAGCGTCAATAGTGATGGTTTGGCTAAATGAAGTGGTATTACCCCGAGCAATAACTTGAGCTGTAACAATTTTATATTGTGCCTCGCCAGCTAATTTCAATATTGAATTTAGTTGCATTAATTTTCCCTTTAAATCTTTCTGTAAAACTAATTTCTCATTTAACCTCTGATTTTCCCGCTTTAAAGTTTCAATCTCGTTACCAGATCGGCCAAGATGACTGACATCGCTGAAAAAATTACCAATTGGTGAGAACAATCGTGAGGTAAATCCTTGGATCGGTGAGAAAATTGTTTGGGTTGCGGTGCGAGTACTAGTTAGCAAACTAACCCCGCGCAAATCTAAAGTAATTAGAAAGAGCGCAGTAACTAACAAGATAACAAGAAGGAGCCGACTTCGGCTATTACCTCGCGGAGCCATCGTTACTTCCTGACGAGGTTATCGACGTGGCTCGGAGATTAAGACTTTTTCTAACGCCTCAAACTCTTCAACGCACTTTCCAGAACCTTCGGCAACAGCTTGCAGCGGACGATCTGCAATATGAATAGGCATATTAGTTTCGTGACGCAATCTTTCATCGAGGCCGCGTAGAAGTGCGCCACCACCTGTTAGCACGATGCCACGATCCATTAAATCACTTGCTAGTTCAGGCGGACATTTATCAAGCGTCGCTTTAACAGCATTAATGATTGCATTTACTGGTTCTTCTAGCGCTTTACGAATATCTTCTGCAGAAACCACAATTGTCTTTGGCAAACCTGTCGCTAAATCGCGACCACGAATTTCGGCATCAGGTTCATCACGAAGTGGAAACGCGGAACCAATCGCCATTTTAATCTCTTCAGCAGTTCGCTCACCAAGTAATAACGAAAATTCTCGCTTTACCCAACTAATAATTGCTTGATCTAATTCATCGCCACCAACGCGAATCGATAGCGCAGTAACAATTCCACCAAGTGAAATAACGGCCACTTCAGTCGTTCCGCCGCCAATATCAACGACCATATTTCCAGTTGGTTCGTGGATCGGTAAACCAGCACCAATCGCAGCAGCCATTGGCTCTTCAATGATGTAAACCTTTCGTGCGCCGGCTTCATACCCAGCATCTTTAACAGCGCGTTGTTCAACGCCAGTGATACCGCTTGGTACACAAACCACGATACGAGGTTTGGCTAAGTAACGGCGCTTGTGAACTTGGCGAATAAAATATTTGATCATCAAAGCAGTTGTATCGAAGTCTGCAATCACACCATCTTTTAATGGTCGAATCGCAACGATTGATCCAGGAGTACGACCAATCATCTTCTTAGCTTCCATTCCAACTGCAAGCACGGCGCCAGTATCTTGATTGACTGCAACCACGCTTGGCTCGTTAAGAACAATGCCGCGACCACGTACATATACCAATGTATTTGCGGTTCCTAAATCAATCGCCATATCTCTACCGAGAAATGACCATCGGTTGGTGTTCTTCGACATTTTGCTCTCCTCTTTGATATTTACTACGGGGAAGTTATTACTTTCTAGCTAAAGAAAATCTTTATTTCACGTTCAGCAGATGCAACAGAGTCAGAGCCGTGAACAATATTTTGTACAACTTTAGTTCCTTGGTCACGAGCTAAATCTCCACGGATAGATCCAGGAGCTGCAACTGTTGGGTCTGTTACCCCAGCCATAGTTCGGAAACCTTCGATTACGCGTTCGCCTTCTGCAACCATCGCAACGATTGGTCCCGAGGACATGAATTCAAGTAGTGGTTCAAAAAATGGCTTCCCGTTATGTTCTTCATAATGTTTTTCTAAAATCGAACGGTCCGCATTCAGCATTCGCATCGCAGTAATTTCATAACCTTTAGTTTCAATTCGCGAAATAACTTCGCCAACTAATCCGCGGCGTACGCCATCAGGCTTTACCAATACCAAGGTGCGTTCTTTGCTCACGGGGTTAGTGTATTGGCGGTCTGGCTATTCTCTTAATTTTGGCTTTGCGAGTAGGGCTGCCCGCGCAGCCTCACCTTTCCGACCCACAACTATCGCGGCGACCCATAGCCCCGTGAATAGCAGCCCCATAAAGAACATCATCGGCACCACAAATCCATAAACAACTATCAGAAATTGCAATATCGATCCAATAATCCAACCAAATTTACGTTTTAATAAACCCGCATTTAAGAGCGCAAGAATTGCTAACAATCCACCAAGGGTGAGTGCTAACGCACCATGGTTATCTTTAGCAATTAATAATGCGAATCCCATTAAGAAGAACTCCATTGCTAATACTGCAGCACCAAGCACGCGCATTAATCTCTCATTTCATTTGAAGTGTTTACATGCGACCCATATTTCTTAACAATTGTGCGACCTTCGCCAGCGGTAACAACAGATCCAGTTATTAAGACCGCGCAATTTCCATCGTTAATATCGTTATCCAATTTTGCCTGCTCTATTGATTTCCTTATCGCGTCGCTCAAAGTTGGAATTGCAGTAACTCGATCATGGCCAAATATTTGCTTTGCTAACCGCTCTAACTCGGTAATATCCATTGCACGCGGTGATGAATTAGCTGAAAGTACTACTCTGTCTGCAATAGGTTCAAGAGCTTCTAGAATTCCAATTACATCTTTATCTCCCATTGGTGCGACAACTGCGATAATTGTTGAGAAATCAAATTCATTAGAAACGGTTAAGGTAAGAGCAGCAGCACCATGTGGATTGTGAGCCGCGTCAACGATAACCGTAGGATTTCGGTAAATCACTTCACATCGCCCAGGCGAATCAACTTGCGCAAAAGCGGTGCGTACTAAATCGGGATCTAGTTCTTTACTCCCAGCAAAAGCTTCAACAGTGGCTAGCGCGACCGCTGCATTCTCACCTTGGTGTACACCATATAACGGTAGAAAAATGTCTTCATAAGTTGCGGTAATTCCTTGGATTGTGAGCATCTGCCCGCCAACCGCAAGGTCGCGACGGAGCAAAGAGAATTCGATACCTTCTCGCATTGGTATCGCCTCAACTTCAACGCATTTTTGCATCAAGACTTTTGCAACTTCTACATCTTGGTGAGCCAAAATCGCAACTGAGTGTGGCTTAATAATTCCAGATTTAGTTCTGGCTATTTCTATTAACGTATTGCCTAGGTACTGCATGTGATCGAAACCTATTGGGGTGATGACACTTACCGCTGAATTAATTACATTTGTGGCATCCCATTCACCGCCCATACCAACTTCAAAAATTCCCACATCTACTGGGAATTCAGCGAAGGCCACAAAAGCTAAAGCGGTTATGGATTCAAAAAACGAAATCGGATTATCAGATCTTTCATCCACTAAATCTAAGTAAAGTGCAATGTCGTTGTATGTAGCAATCATTCCAGCTGCGCTTATTGGAGATTTATTTATCGAAATTCGTTCTAAGAAAGATTCCAAATGCGGACTTGTAAATCTTCCAGTGCGCAGCCCCATTTCAAAGAGGAGCGCATCAACCATTCGCGATGTAGTAGTTTTGCCATTAGTCCCGGTCAAGTGAATTGTTGGGTAAGAAAGTTGTGGCGAACCAAGAGCGTCAGCCAATAGCGCAATTCGTTCCAGCGTAGGTTCTAACTTACTTTCTGGCCAGCGCGCGAGTAAAGCCTTTTCAATGAATATTAATTTATCTAGATCTTCAGCTGAACTCATTTTGCAGGCAACGCTGCGAGCAAAGCGTTAATCCGAATAATCTCTGTTACGCAGAATTCAGCGCGCTCCCGAATTTCTTTAACTACATCCATCGGAGCCTTAGCCATGAAATTTTCGTTTTCTAATTTTACTAAAGCCGTTTGCTTATCTTTTTCGATTGCAGCTAAATCTTTAGTTAACCGAGCTCGTTCTGCTACGACATCTATATTTCCGGTTAAATCGAATTCAACTAAGAATCGGCCTATCTCTATTTTTGCACTTGGCGCAAAGGTTTCATTGGGTTCATCCAGTCTGGTTACAAACCGAATTGCACCTTCATAGTTCGAGAGCTCACCCGCACTAAGCCCATGTATCTGCGCTGGAATCTTTGCGGAAGTTTTAATCCCTTGGTCATTCCGAAAGCGCCGAATTTCGGTAATCAAATTCTGTAAATCAGAGACCATCGTAGAAACATTCTTTTCATCAATTAGCGCATCAGCAACTGGCCACTTAGAAATAACCAGCGACTCGCCATTAGTTAAAGCTTTCCAAAGGGTTTCGGTAATAAATGGCATAACTGGATGAAGTAATCGGAACATTTGATCTAATACATGACCAAGCACGCGTTTGGTATTTTCGGCCTCATTGCCGCCTTTAGCAAATACATCTTTCGTCAACTCTAAATACCAATCACAAACATCATCCCAGGCGAAGTGATAAATAGCTTCGCAAGCTTTTGCAAATTCATATTTTTCTAAATTTTCATCTACCGATTTAATAGTTTCATTTAGTCGGTTTAAAATCCAAAGATCTATATGATTTAAAGATTTAGTTTCTGGCAGATCTCCTGCTATAGATGCGCCATTCATCATTGCAAAACGAGTTGCATTCCATAGTTTGGTGGCAAAGTTACGAGCACCACCGATCCACTCTTCGGCTAACGCTTGATCTGATCCTGGATTTGCCCCATTCGCCAATGTAAACCGGAGCGCATCAGATCCATACTTATCCATGAATTCAATTGGGTCGACGGTATTGCCACGACTCTTACTCATCTTCTTGCCAAATTTGTCGCGGACTAAACCGTGAAGTGCAATTGTGTGGAACGGTGCAACGCCATCCATGGCAAATAACCCCATCAACATCATGCGCGCTACCCAAAAAAATAGAATGTCATAACCAGTTACGAGAACGGATGTTGGATAAAACTTCTTTAAATCTTCGGTTTGATTCGGCCAACCAAGTGTTGAAAATGGCCAAAGCCCAGATGAGAACCAAGTATCTAAAACATCTGGATCTTGTTCGTAACCTGCTGGTGCGCTTTCACCGGGACCAACAACTACTTCTTCGCCATTAGGTCCATACCAAACTGGAATTCGATGTCCCCACCAAAGTTGGCGAGAAATACACCAATCGTGCATGTTGTCGACCCATTCAAAGTATCTAGGTTCCATTGATTCTGGTTCAATTTTTACTTTACCGTTTCGGACTGCATCTCCAGCAGCTTTTGCAAGTGGTGCAACTTTTACGAACCATTGTTTAGAAAGTCGAGGTTCAACAATGGTTTCACATCGCGAACAATGGCCAACTGAATGTAAATAAGGACGCTTTTCGTTAACGACTTTGCCCATCTTGCGTAGCTCATCAACTACGGCTTTACGCGCGGCAAAACGATCCATGCCATCAAATTGAGTTCCAGTGTTTTCGATAACGCCGTTCTTATCCATTATTACGATCAATTCCACGTTATGGCGCATCGCTATTTCAAAGTCATTCGGATCATGGGCTGCAGTTACCTTCACTGCTCCAGTTCCAAACTCAGGGTCAACAACTTCATCAGCAATAATCGGAATCATTCGATTTACTAAAGGCAGTAATACAGAACGGCCAACCATATGTTTATAGCGAGGATCATCCGGGTGAACAGCTACCGCACCATCAGCCAACATAGTTTCTGGGCGGGTAGTGGCGATCGTAATTTGATCTTCGCCTTCTCCGTAAACAATTGAAATAAATTCGCCTGGGATTTCTTTATGCTCAACTTCAATATCGGAAAGCGCAGTTAAGCATCGGGTACACCAATTGATGATTCGTTCCGCTCGATAAATCAAACCTGCATCAAATAACCGTTTAAAAATTGTAAGTACAGCCTGCGAGCAATTCTCATCCATCGTAAATGCTTCGCGCGACCAATCAACGCTATCGCCAAGTCTTTTCATCTGCTCAAGAATTGCGCCGCCAGATTCTGCTTTCCATTCCCAAACTTTCTTCACAAACTCTTCGCGACCAAGATCGTGGCGGGTTTTACCTTGTGCTGCTAATTGTTTTTCTACAACATTTTGCGTTGCGATTCCCGCATGGTCCATTCCAGGTAACCAAAGGGTTTCAAAACCTTTCATTCTTTTCATTCGAATTAATATGTCTTGAATTGTGTGGTCCAGCGCGTGACCAATGTGGAGGCTGCCAGTCACATTTGGCGGCGGAATAACTATCGTGAAAGGTTTTTTATCCGACTTTGCATCAGCGTTGAAATATCCAGCTTTAACCCAAGCAGCATAAAGCGGTCCCTCGATATCGGCAGGAACAAAACTTGATGGCAGCTCACTCATAATGCGACAGTCTAGATTAAGCGCTCTTCTCTTCCGAACGCTTATTCGTGCGCTTTGGACCCATTACACCGCGGTCAACAAAGGTTGGGGTCGCGCGATCTGAAACAACTTCTGGCGTTATCAGAACTTTTCCGATTTCGCTCTTTGATGGAACTTCATACATAACTGGCAAAAGTACTTCTTCCATGATTGCGCGAAGTCCCCGTGCACCAGTTCCTCGTTTAATTGCTTGATCGGCGATCACATCTAGAGCTTCAGGTTGAATCTCAAGTTCTACATCATCCATTTCGAATAAGTGTTGATACTGCTTTACCAAAGCATTCTTAGGTTCGGTGAGAATCTGAAGCAAAGCTGTGCGATCTAAATTCTCAACGCTAGTCACAATCGGCAATCGACCAATGAACTCTGGAATCATTCCAAACTTCAACAAATCTTCCGGCATGACATCAGCGAATGGATCTAGGGTTTTCTTATCTGCTTCACTTTGCAGCGTTGCATTGAAACCAACACCCGCCTTACCTTTACGTCCTTCAATAATTTTTTCTAAACCAGCGAATGCGCCACCGACGATAAACAAGACATTTGTAGTATCGATTTGGATAAATTCTTGGTGCGGATGTTTACGACCGCCTTGTGGTGGAACCGAAGCGGTAGTTCCTTCCAATATTTTCAAAAGCGCTTGTTGAACACCTTCACCCGATACATCTCGAGTAATCGATGGGTTCTCACTCTTACGCGCAACTTTATCGATTTCATCAATATAGATAATGCCGGTTTCGGCTTTCTTAACATCAAAGTCAGCTGCTTGAATTAACTTTAGAAGAATATTTTCCACATCTTCGCCAACATAACCAGCTTCTGTTAAAGCAGTGGCATCTGCGATTGCGAATGGCACATTTAGCATTTTTGCCAAAGTTTGCGCAAGTAATGTTTTGCCGCAACCGGTTGGGCCAAGTAATAAAATATTGCTCTTGGCTAGCTCTACGCCGTCTTCGCGTTTTCCATCGCCAGATTTAATCCGCTTATAGTGGTTATAAACCGCAACCGATAAAGATTTCTTAGCGCGGATTTGACCAATGACATATTGATCTAGGAAATCAAATATCTCCGTTGGTTTTGGAAGTTCTTGAATTCCAAGTGAGGTGCTTTCGGTTAGCTCGTCTTCAATAATTTCATTACAGAGCTCGATGCACTCATCACAGATATATACACCAGGACCAGCAATTAACTTCTTAACTTGCTTTTGTGTCTTTCCGCAGAAAGAACATTTAAGCAGGTCACCGCTTTCACCGATGCGTGTCATTACGTCCTCTTCTCAACGCGGGGAATCCGTTATGGCAAGGGTACGCGGAAGCGCTTAATTGCGTGGTGATTAGTATGCGTAAATTACGAAAAAGCTGTTCGCCCTTAGAGTAATTACTTCTTAGAAGCTTTACGCGAAGCGAGAATTTGATCAATTAATCCGTACTCAACTGCTTCAGCTGATGTAAGAATCTTGTCGCGTTCAATGTCCTTAGCAATCTCTTCCTTTGGACGCAAAGAGTGCTTAGCTAACATTTCTTCAAGAAGTGTTCGCATGCGCATCACTTCTCTAGCTTGAATTTCAATATCGGAACCTTGTCCGCCGCCTTCGCTATATGGCTGGTGAATCAAAATTCGTGAATGCTCTAGCGCATAACGCTTTCCAGCAGTTCCGCCAGCAAGTAGTACCGCAGCAGCCGATGCAGCTTGACCAAGACAGATGGTCATTACATCTGGGCGGACAAATTGCATAGTGTCATAAATTGCAGTTAGGGCAGTAAATGATCCACCTGGTGAGTTTATGTACATCATGATGTCGCGATCTGGATCCATTGATTCCAAAGTTAAAAGTTGCGCCATGACATCGTTTGCAACAGTGTCATCTATTGCTTGGCCAAGGAAAATAATGCGCTCTTCAAACAATTTCGTATAAGGATCAAGGCGCTTGTATCCATAGCTAGTGCGCTCTTCGATTGTTGGGAGCACATAACGACTTACTTGATTGATTAGGTCGGATTGTTTCATCGAGCGGTACCGCCACTTCCTGCTACTTGGCCTGCAGATTTCACAACGTGATCCACAAATCCATATTCTTTAGCTTCTTCAGCAGCAAACCAGCGGTCGCGATCTGAATCAGCTTCGATGATTTCTATTTTTTGGCCAGTATGGAATGCGATTAATTCTGCCATTCCTTTTTTAGTAAAAGACATTTGTTCTGCTTGAATCTTGATATCACTTGCAGTTCCACCAATTCCGCCAGAAGGTTGGTGCATCATGATTCGTGCATGTGGCAATGCGTATCGCTTTCCAGCAGCACCGGCACATAATAAGAATTGACCCATTGATGCAGCAAGACCCATCGCAACTGTTGCAACGTCATTCTTGATGTATTGCATCGTGTCGTAAATTGCCATGCCTGCAGAGATAGAACCACCAGGTGAATTGATGTAGAGATAGATATCTTTATCTGGATCTTCAGCAGCAAGCAGAAGCATCTGTGCTGCGATCGCATTTGCCATGGAGTCTTCAACTACCGAACCAAGGAAAATAATTCTTTCCTTCAGCAACCGGTCATAAACTCGATCTTCCAATCCACCAGCACTTGTTTGTGCTGAGCGAGATTGTGGCGTTATAAGTTCCACGATTTCCTCCATCTGTTCTGGTATTGACCCTAACAATCTTTACTCGCAATTGCTTCCTGATAAACCAAAAAAGAAGCGAAAAAGACCCTTGTTCGCTTAGAGCAGAGCGATTATTCGGTTGGCTCCGCTAATTCAGGCTTAGAACGAAGCGCTTCCAAATCAACTTTGCGACCAGATGCATCTTCAACCGCAACTCGCTCTAACGCAACAGCAAGCGCTTTAGTTCGAGAAACATCTGCAACCACAGAAGTTATCTGACCAGAATTTGAAATCTCTTGCACAAATTGTTCTGGGGCCATGCCATAGCGCGCTGAGGAACGAATTAAGTATTCAGTAAGTTCTGCTTCTGAAACTTGCACATTTTCAGCTCGAACAATTGCATCTAATACGAATTCAGTAGCCAAACTCTTCTTTACTTCATCAATTACTTCTGCGCGATGGACTGTATCTTCTAAGCGATTTTCCTTCTCTAGATGCGCAGTTACTTCATCTTCAACAATTCCTTCTGGAATTGGAATTTCCAAAGTATCCAATAACTGTTGCACAAGAAGATCGCGTGCTTGGGCGCCTTGTTCCATGCCCTTTAATCGAGTCAAACGCTCGGTCACATCGGCGCGAAGCTCAGTCAAAGTATCGAACTCACTTGCAAGCTTTGCGAATTCATCATTTAGCTCTGGAAGTTCGCGAGTCTTAACGGCTTTCAAAGTAACAGTAATTTCACCAATTTCGCCGTCAGCCATTCCAACTAGTGGTGCATTGAAAGTTTTCTGATCATCAACTTTTAAGCCTACAAGTACTTCATCTAAGCCTTCGATCATCTTTCCGGAACCAACTTCATATGAAATCCCGTTAGCAGATCCGCCTTCAATTTCTTTGCCATCTACTTTGGCAACTAAATCAATTGAAACGAAGTCTCCGGTAGCGGCATCTTTTTCAACCGTAGTTAAGGTGCCGAAGCGAGCACGCAGTGAATCTACTTGCTCTTCAATATCTTTCTCTGTGACTGCTACGTCATCAACTTTGACAGAAATCTTTGAAAAATCTGGAAGGTCTATTTCTGGACGAACTTCTACTTCGACCGTGAAAGCAACTTTCTTATTATCTTCTAGCTCGGTGATATCAACATTTGGTCGTCCGACCGCAAGTACTTCATGCTCACGAACAGCTTGGCTATAAAAAACCGGAAGTGCTGCATTTATCGCTTCATCGAGAACAGAGCCACGACCAACGCGTTGATCGATCATTGCTTGCGGAACTTTTCCTTTACGGAACCCTGGGATAACAATTTTCTCAGAAATACTCTGGTATGCATCTTTAATGTGCGGTGCGAGCTCTGTGAATTCCAAAT
>Ga0194055_10001055_pt1 | contig 22379 bp, 20 predicted proteins | sample SepL449m_MetaG_FD_155482 | JGI IMG/M metagenome (GOLD analysis project Ga0194055, IMG submission 155482) | Anoxic zone freshwater microbial communities from boreal shield lake in IISD Experimental Lakes Area, Ontario, Canada - Sep2016-L442-9m | ecosystem: Environmental > Aquatic > Freshwater >... | reverse complement strand
TTCAGCACGCTGGGCCGGCTCGGCGTGCTGGGGTTCGCGTTCCTCACCAGTGCGACGGTCAGGGAAGGCTTCGAGCGAATCCTGCCCTATCAGGCGTTGCTCCCGTCGCATATGCGCTTCGCGATCGGCGCCGACGCGGAACGGGAATACGTGGTCGCCGATGACAACGACATTCCGATCGACATCCGGCCGTTCATCGTCGAACGCGATCTGGCCGGACTGGCTGCCGTGCTGTCAGGTGCGAACATTCCGGTCGAGGTCGAATGGGCGGAGACCACCCTGGACGAGCAACGAGCAGAGCGGCTGGCGCAGACCTGGTCCATGACGACCGATGTACGGCCCAATCGTCGGGTCAACCGGATCGCCGTGGCACCGGGGACGCTCGATGTCCCTTTGCCCCAGGCGGATCCGAACACGACCCGGGTTTTCGAGCGGCAGTGCCGGGAACTGCTGGACGGGCGCCTGTCCCGCGTCGGCGTGGCGGGTCAGGTGAGAAGCCGCATCCTTCACGATCAGCGGAGCTTCCCGTCGATGCAAGAGATAGCCGATGAGCTTCACCTCGATCCCCGCACCCTGCGTCGCAAGCTCACCGACGAAGGCACATCGTTCCGAGAACTGATAGCCGAGGTCCGACGCACCCGGGCTGAGCAGATGCTCGCGACCAACGTGTCGATCGAGGTCATCGCCCGGCAATTGGGCTACGCCGAGACAGCGAGCTTTACCCACGCTTTCACGCGGTGGACGGGCCTGGCGCCCAGCGAGTTTCGCCGCAGACAGTGACGGATTCAGTCCAGCAGATCACGCACGACTGCATCGGCCAGCAGCCGGCCCCGGTCGGTCAGGATCAGGCGGTCGCCGGCCTCGGCGAGCAGTCCGTCATCGACGGCGCGCAGGGCGCGCTGGCGTTCGGGGGCGGTGAGCAGCGCGGCCGCCAGTCCGCGGCGCAACCGGATGCCGAGCAGCACCTCCTCGACGTGGCGGTCTTCGGCCCGGAGTGTTTCGAAACCGGCTGCGGCCGAATTGCCCTGGGCGAGTAACTCGGCATACACCTTGGGGTGCTTGACGTTCCACCAGCGTACGTCGCCGACGAAGCCGTGCGCGCCCGGTCCGGCACCCCACCACTGCCCGCCGTCCCAGTAGCCCTCGTTGTGCCGGCATTGCCCGCCCGGGCGGCTCCAGTTGGACACCTCGTACCACTGCAGCCCGGCCGCCGAGAGCTTCTGGTCGACAAGCTGATATCGGTGGGCGAGCACGTCGTCGTCGGGAGCGGCGATCTCCCCACGACGCACCCGGCGGGCCAGTGCGGTGCCGTCCTCCACCACCAGCGCATAGGCAGAGACGTGGTCGACCCCGGCATCCACCGCGGTCTGCACGGAGGCCAACAGGTCGTCGTCGGATTCGCCCGGCGTGCCGTAGATCAGGTCCAGGCTGACATGGTCGAAGCCGGCGGCAAGCGCCTCGCGGGCCGCGGCCGCCGCGCGGCCCGGTGAGTGCGTGCGGTCCAGGACGGCCAGCACCCGCGGCGCGGCGGACTGCATACCGAGCGACACCCGGGTGTAGCCCGCGGCACGCAGTGCGTCGAAGAACTCCGGGGAGGTGGACTCCGGGTTGGCTTCGGTGGTGACCTCGGCGCCGCTCGACAGGCCGAAGTCGGCGCGGACGGCATCGAGCACCGCCGCCAGGCGACGGGCTCCCAGCAGCGACGGCGTCCCGCCGCCGACGAACACGGTGTCCACCGGCAGCGGCCCCAGCGCGGCGGCAGCCATCGCCAGCTCGGTGCGCAGCGCGGCCAGCCACCCGTCGGGGCTGCTGTCACCCAGTTCGGCGGCCGTGTAGGTGTTGAAGTCGCAGTAACCGCATCGGGTGGCGCAGAACGGCACGTGCACGTAGATGCCGAACGCCGTGCCCGGGGTCAGGGTCAGGGTCAGTTCGGGCAGCACACCCCCGAGTGTGGCAGAGGCTTTTTGCTCGCCGTGAGCGGAAGTTGTGCCCGGTTAGGACACCCTGAGCGAGCCGTGGCACACTATGGCCATGACCGCCCGGCACTCAACTGCGCGCACTGTCGCGCTGGTGTCCCGGCGGCACGTCGACTTCAAGCGCGTCTGCAGCTGTTGTTGTCTCCCCTGACGCCGTAATCCGCCCACCCCAGATCAGCTGGCCGCCGGATTGCGTCGCCGGACAGCCGACCGGTGACGCCACGCATTCCAACGCCGGCTCCGACAGAGGAGCACTTGTTCCATGACCCAGCCGACCAAGACCGAGCGGACCAAGCGCAGCGAGGGCCAATGGGCCCTGGGCGATCGCGAGCCGCTGAACCCGAACGAGGAGTTCAAGACGGAAGACCCCGCTCTCAACGTGCGCGAGCGGATCGAGACCGTCTACGCCAAGCAGGGTTTCGACAGCATCGACAAAACCGACCTGCGCGGCCGGATGCGCTGGTGGGGCCTGTACACCCAGCGCAAGGAGGGCTACGACGGCACGTTCACCGGTGAGGAGAACGTCGACCTCATCGAGGCCCCCTACTTCATGTTGCGGGTACGCAGCGACGGCGGCGCCCTGACCGCGGCATCGCTACGGATGCTCGGCCAGATCTCCACCGAGTTCGCCCGGGACACCGCTGACATCTCCGACCGGCAGAACATCCAGTACCACTGGATCCGGATCGAGGACATGCCGGAGATCTGGCGGCGGCTGGACAGCGTGGGCCTGCAGACCACCGAGGCGTGCGGCGACTGCCCGCGCGTGGTGCTGGGCTCCCCGTTGGCCGGTGAGTCGCTCGCGGAGGTGATCGACGCCACACCCGCGATCGAGGAGATCGTGCGCCGCTACGTCGGCAAGCCGGAGTATGCCAACCTGCCACGCAAGTTCAAGACCGCGATCAGCGGTCTGCAGGACGTGGTGCACGAGATCAACGACGTCGCTTTCGTCGGGGTGAACCATCCCGAGCACGGCCCGGGCCTGGACCTGTGGGTGGGCGGTGGGCTGTCCACCAACCCGATGCTGGCCCAGCGCCTGGGCGCGTGGGTTCCCCTGGACGAGGTGCCCGACGTATGGGAGGCGGTGGTGAGCCTCTTCCGCGACTACGGCTACCGGCGGCTGCGGGCCAAGGCCCGGCTGAAGTTCCTCGTCAAGGACTGGGGGCCGCAGAAATTCCGTGAGGTTCTCGAGACCGAGTACCTCAAGCGGCGGCTGATCGACGGGCCCGCGCCGGATCCGGTGGTCCATCCCATCGACCACGTCGGTGTGCAGCGACTGCGCAACGGCCTCAACGCGGTCGGCGTGGCGGCGATCGCCGGTCGGGTGTCGGGCACCATCCTGACGGCGGTGGCCGACCTCGCCGAGAAGGCCGGTTCGGATCGGATTCGTTTCACTCCGCACCAGAAGCTGGTCGTTCTCGATGTCCCCGACGACAAGCTCGACGAGCTCATCGCCGGCCTGAACGCGCTCGGCCTCTCGCCGAACCCATCGCGCTGGCGCCGAAACCTTATGGCCTGCAGCGGAATCGAGTTCTGTAAACTGTCCTTCGCCGAAACGCGAGTCCGTGCCCAGTCCCTGGTGCCGGATCTGGAGAAACGGCTGGCCGACCTCAACGCCGAACTCGACGTCCCGGTCACTGTCCATCTCAACGGATGCCCGAACTCGTGCGCGCGGATCCAGGTGGCCGACATCGGCTTCAAGGGCCAAATGGTCGATGACGGTGATGGACCTACCGAGGGCTTCCAGGTCCACCTCGGCGGGAGCCTCGGCCTGGATAGTGATTTCGGCCGGAAGCTGCGGCAGCACAAGGTCACCAGCGAGGAACTCGGCGACTACATCGAGCGGGTGGTGCGCAACTTCATCGCGGCGCGCGAGCCCGGCGAGCGGTTCGCCCAGTGGGCGGTGCGGGCCGATGAGGAGTCGCTGCGATGAGCCCTTCGGCTGAAGCTGACCTACGCGAGCTCGCCGCGCGCGGTGCGGCCGAACTGGAAGGAGCCGACGCGGTCGAATTGCTGGCATGGACCGACCGCAATTTCGGGGGACCGCCCGGAGCCACTCGGTCAGCGACATCCCGCTACGTGGTGGCCTCGAACATGCAGGACTCGGCACTGATCCATCTGGCCGCCAGGACGCGCCCCGGGGTCGACGTGCTCTTTCTCGACACCGGCTATCACTTTCCCGAGACGATCGGCACCCGTGATGCCGTCGAGTCGGTCTATGACGTCACCGTGGTCAACGTGAAACCGGAACACACTGTGGCAGAACAGGATCGACTACTGGGCAAGGACCTGTTCGCCCGCGATCCCGGGGAGTGCTGCCGGCTGCGCAAGGTGGTTCCGCTGCGCCGTGCGCTGAGCCACTACGACGCCTGGGTCACCGGGATCCGCCGCGTGGAGTCGCCCACCCGGGCAGATTCCCCGCTGATCACTTTCGACGAGGCCTTCAAGCTGGTGAAGGTCAACCCGCTGGCCGCATGGACCGATGAGGATCTGCGGGCCTACATCGAGGCGAATGGGGTCATGGTCAATCCCCTTGTCGAGGAGGGCTATCCGTCGATCGGCTGCGCTCCGTGCACCGCCAAGCCGGCTGAGGGCGCCGACCCGCGCAGCGGCCGCTGGGAGGGCCTCAACAAGACCGAGTGCGGGTTGCACGCCTCATGAGCCCGCCGGGACCATTCCCCGAGTCGCTTCGCTCCTGCCCGCCGGGACCATTCCCCGAGTCGCTTCGCTCCTGCCCGCCGGTGATACTCACCGCACACGGTAGTGCCGACCCACGGTCCTCGGTTGTCACCTACGCCGTCGCCGAGGAGATTCGTCGGTTGCGCGCGGGCCTTGATGTCCGGGTGGCCTTCTGCGAGAAGAGCTCTCCGAACCTCCGCGATGTGCTGGCCGACCTGGAAGGTCCGGCGGTGCTGGCTCCGCTGCTGCTGGCCAGCGCGTATCACGCGCGGGTCGACATCCCGACGATGGTGGCCGAGTCGGCAGCCGGTCAGCGGGGAGATGTGTTGCAGGCGGACACCCTCGGTGAGGACCCCCTCCTGATCGAGGTGCTGCATCAGCGGCTGATCGACGTCGGCGTCGAACCCGGGCACGCCGACAGCGGTGTGCTGGTTGTCGCGGTGGGCTCGTCGCATACCGAGGCAAACGCGAACACCGCCACGCTGGCGTCGGCACTGTCCCGGCGCAGCGGGTGGGCGCGGGTGCGGGTTGCCTACGCGACCGCGCAGCCCTCAGTGACCGACGGGCTCGCCGCCCTCCGCCACAGCGGTGCCCGCCGTATCGCGGTAGCCCCCTGGTTCATAGCGCCCGGGAAGATCACCGACCGGGTCGCCGACGTCGCAGCAGCCGAGGGGGTTGCGATGGCCGAACCGCTCGGCGCCCATCCGCTCCTGGCCGAGAGTGTGCTCCATCGGTTCGACCACGCGGTGGCCCGGCGGCTGGCCACCCGGTAGCCCCCCGGACGGGTCAGCCCGGTGCGCCGTCGGTGCCGTCAGCACCATCGGCGCCGTCAGCGCCGTCAGCACCGTCAGCACCGTCGGCACCGCCCTGACCGCCTTTGCCGCCCTGACCGCCTTTGCCGCCACGGCCACCCTGGCCACCCTGGCCACCCGCGCCGCCTTTGCCGCCCTGACCCCCGACTCCGCCCGTCACGGTTGTCCCCTCAGTTGTCGATGGTGCCGATGATCCGACCGTCGTCTGCGACGTCATCGAACCTTCGGCTGGAGAGATGGTGCGCGTACAGCCCGAAGTGGTCGTTGCCAACACCGCAACCAGGACCGCGAACGCGGCCGCTGAGTATTTCGCCATCTCGCTCAGTGTAGGGGGCGCTGCTCGGCGCCGGCGATCGGCGGGATCCTGGTCGCGCGGACGTATACGGTGTCGCCGTCCGCGAGGGCCAGTGCCTCGGCGTCGCCGCGGGTGATCTGGGCGATGAAGGACGCGCCGTTGGTGGCGCTCGTCATCTCCACCCGGACCTCGAAACCCAGGTACACCACGCGTTCGATGGTGGCGCGGATGACCCCGGTGCTCTCCGCCGTGCCGTCGCCGGCGGCAATCGCCATCTCCGGCGTGCGGCCCACCCGGATGTCGTGCGGCCGGACCAGGATTCCGTTCAGCGTCGACACCGTTCCGAGGAATGACATCACGAACGGATTGGCCGGGCTGTCGTAGACCTCGGTGGGCGTCCCGATCTGCTCGATGCGGCCCTTGTTGAGGACGGCGATCCGGTCGGCCACGTCCAGCGCCTCGGACTGGTCATGGGTCACCAGCACCGTGGTGACGTGGACCTCGTCGTGCAACCGCCGCAACCAGGCCCGCAGGTCCTCGCGCACCTTGGCGTCCAGCGCCCCGAACGGTTCGTCGAGCAGCAGGACCTGAGGATCCACGGCCAGCGCGCGGGCCAGAGCCATGCGCTGACGTTGGCCGCCGGAAAGCTGGTTGGGGTAACGGGTCTGGAATCCCGCGAGTCCGACGACCTCCAGCAGGTTGTCGACCTTCGCGTCGATCTCAGGCTTGCGCAGTTTGCGGATCTTCAGGCCGAACGCAACGTTGTCGCGCACGGTCAGGTGTTTGAAAGCCGCGTAATGCTGAAACACGAAGCCGATTCCGCGGCGCTGCGGCGCCACGTTGGTCACATCCTGACCATTGATGACGACGCTTCCGGAGTCGGGCTGGTCCAGACCCGCGATGGCGCGCAGCAGGGTCGACTTGCCCGATCCGCTGGGGCCGAGCAGTGCGGTCAGCGACCCGGCCGGCACCACGAAGTCGACGTTGTCCAGCGCAGTGAAGCCCCCGTAGCGCTTGTTGGCGCGGGTGACGACGATCGCATTGGTCATGACCTACTCCTCACGCGCGCGGCCGCGCCGGGATTCCAGTACCGCTTGAGCCACGAGTACCAGCGCCGCCACCATCATCAGCAGCGTCGAGATGGCATAGGCACCGTATTCCGCCCCCCGGTTGTACCGATCGGACACCAGCAGGGTCAGCGTCTGCGACTCGCCGGGCAGATTCGACGAGACCATCAGCACCGCGCCGTACTCCCCGAGAGTGCGCGCCACGGTGAGCACGATGCCGTAGGTCAACCCCCACCGGATCGACGGCAGGGTGATCCGCCAGAAGGTCTGCCACCACGTGGCGCCGAGGGTCGCGGCGGCCTCCTCCTGTTCGGTTCCCAACTCATGCAGAACCGGCTCGACCTCGCGGATGACGAACGGCACGGTGACGAAGATGCTTGCCAGCACGATGCCGGGCAGGCCGAAGATGACCTTCACACCGAGGCCGCTCTCGACGAATCCGAGGATTCCGGCGCTACCCCAGAGCAGGATCAGCGCGACGCCGACCACCACCGGCGACACCGCGAACGGTAGGTCAATGACGGCTTGCAGAACACCCTTGCCACGAAATCGCTTGCGGGCCAAGAGCAATGCAGTCGGCACACCGAATACGACATTGAGCGGCACGACGATGGCGACCACCAGTAGCGACAACTGCAGGGCCGAGATGGCCGCCGGCGTGCTGATCGAGCCGACGAATGCCCCGACCCCGGGCAGGAACGTGCGCAGGAGGATCAGCCCGACCGGGACGATCACCAGAACCAGCACATAGGCCAGCGCCAGATAGCGGGTGAGGAAGCGCGCCAGCGGCGAGAGGGTCACGTCTGCTCCCCCTCACGCTTGGCGGCTCTCGAGCCCACCACCCGCAGGACGAACAGCACCACGAACGAGACGGCCAGCAGCACAATCGAAATCGCCGCCGCTCCCGTTCGGTCGTCGTTCTCGATGAGCGTGCGGATCCACTGCGAGGACACTTCGGTCTCGCCCGGAATCGCGCCGCCGATGAGCACCACCGAGCCGAACTCGCCGATGGCTCGAGAGAACGCAAGACCGGCGCCGGTCAGCAATGCCGGCAGCAGCGCCGGCAGGATCACCCGGGCGAAGATGACGGGGTTGGTCGCGCCCAGCGATGCGGCGGCCTCCTCGGTCTCCCGGTCGAGTTCGAGCAGCACCGGTTGCACAGTGCGCACGACGAACGGCAGCGTGACGAAGAGCAGCGCAACGCCGATGCCCCACTTGGTGTGCTGCAGATGAAGTTTCACCGGACTGCCGGGCCCGTAGAGCGCGAGCATCACCAGGCTCGCCACGATGGTCGGCAGCGCGAACGGCAGGTCGATCACCGCGTCGATCAACCGCCTACCGGCGAAGTGGTCACGGGTGAGCACCCAGGCCACCAGAAGTCCGAAGAAGGTATTGACCACCGTCACGCCGACCGCCGCCAGCAGGGTCACCCGGAAGGACTCCAACGCCGCACCAGAGGTGACCGCAGCCAGGAACGCCGACCATCCGCCCTTGCCGGACTGCCACACGATGGCGGCCAACGGCAGCAGGACGATCACGCTGAGCCAGACCGAGGCCGCGCCGACCAGCGCGGGCGTCGCCCCCGCCCGAAGGCCCGAGACAACCGCCCGGCCCGAGTCGTCGGACGACCCGGGCCGGTGAATGTCGGTTTCGGCGGCTGCCGTCATCCGGTGGCCTTCTTGTAGATGGTGGTGATCGAACCATTGTCCTTATCGAACAACGCGGTATCCACCGAACTCCACCCGCCCAGGTCGGCGATGGTCCACAGCTTCTGCGGGGCCGGGAAATCCTTGGCGAAGTCGGCCGCCACGGCCGGGTCGACGGGCCGGAACCCGGCCTCGGCCCAGATCTTCTGCCCCTGCGGGGTGAACAGGAAGTTCTTCAGTGCGGCGGCCTTGTCGAGGTGGGAGCTGGCGGTGACGACGGCCACCGGGTTCTCGATCTTGAAGGTCTGCGGCGGGTTGATGTGTTCGACGGCCACGTCCCCTTTCTCGGCGCCCTTCCTTTCGATGTTGATGGCCTCGTTCTCATAGCTGATCAGCACGTCGCCGGAGCCCTGCAGGAAGACATCGGTGGCTTCGCGCCCGGAACCGGGACGGGTCTTGACGTGGTCGGTGACCAATGAGGTGACGAAGTCCAGCCCGGCCTGCGGATTCTGTCCGCCGTTGCTCTTGGACGCGTACGGGGCCAGCAGGTTCCACTTGGCCGAGCCGGAGCTCAGCGGGCTCGGGGTGACCACCTCGACACCAGGGGCGAGCAGGTCGTCCCAATCCTTGATGTTCTTGGGGTTGCCCTTGCGGACCACCAGGCTGACGACCGAGCCGAACGGGATTCCCAAGGTGGCGTCGGTGTTCCACTCCGGCGACACCTTTCCGGCCTTCACCAGCCGGGTGATGTCGGGCTCGACCGAGAAGTTGACGATGTCGGCGGGCTTGCCGTCCACCACGGCACGGGACTGGTCACCGGAGGCGCCGTAGGACGTGGTGACCGCGACGCCCTTGCCCTCCGGGGTGTCGGCGAAAGCCGGGATGATCTTGCTCCAGCCCGGCTCGGGAACCGCGTAGGCCACCAGCGTCAGGGTGGTCTCGGCCTTGCTGTCGCCGCCGCCGGCTACGTCGCTGGCACCCCCGCCGCAGGCGGCGAGCACGGTTGCGGTGGCAGCGATCGCCGCGGCGGTGTGCCAGCGGCGACGGGAGATGGTGAATGTCGGAAACATTGTTAAGAGCCTTTCTCGTTGCTGGTGTCCGGGGGCACACCCGTCACACAGACGAGGGGTTCAGCGGCGAGATGCCATGACCACCAACAACTCTGGACGGGCAGAAGTCTGTTAGCGACAACACGCGAGGTCGGTGACGGCAGTGCAACCCTGGCGGGCGCAGCAGAAACCGGTCATCGAACGCATGGGCGGGAGCCTAGCAGAGCGAGAGAGCCGCCGCCGCCCGCGGTCAGCGGTTCAGGAGCCAGACCAGCACAACCAGAACCAACAACGCGACGAGCGCGAGGGTCACCCGGGACCGCGGCATCCCGTTCACCGGCCGTCCCCGGTGCCGCCACGCAACCGGAGTACCACCCGGATTCCGCTACCGAGCACGGTGTCGATCGTCACGGCGACACCGTAGGCGAGCGCCAGCACGACGGGCATGACGATGGCGGTCTGCAGAACGAAGCCCCGACCGGACAGCCATAACTCGAAGCCGTCCCACCAGCTGAGCAAACCGTACACGCCATCACCCTATGCCCCGGGGCGATCACCGGCGGTTTCTGGTCCGTTCGGTGGACGGCGTTCGCCTCACCAGCAATGATGACGGGATGGTCTTGCACGTCCAACCCGGCGAAAAGAGTCGGGAACGCGACGGCCGCCCCACGCCGCTGAACGCCTCCCAACAGCCGCCCGATTCCTCCACCGGCCCGAGGCGCAGCCCGTTCCCCCCGATCGCCGACTTCGCGTTCCTCTCTGACTGCGAGAACACCTGCCTCGTCTCGGCGGCCGGCTCGGTGGAATGGATGTGCGTGCCCCGCCCGGATTCGCCGAGTGTTTTCGGCGCGATCCTGGACCGCGGCGCCGGGCACTTCCGGCTTGGGCCGTACGGGGTGACTGTGCCGGCTGCGCGACGCTACCTGCCGGGCAGCCTGATCATGGAGACCACCTGGCAGACGCCGACGGGCTGGGCGATCGTCCGAGACACCCTGGTGATGGGTCCGTGGCACGACTTGGACGCCCGGTCGCGGACCCACCGTCGCACCCCCATGGACTGGGACGCCGAGCACATCCTGCTCCGCACGGTGCGATGTGTGAGCGGCACCGTCGAGCTGGTGATGAACTGCGAGCCGGCCTTCGACTACGGCCGCATCACCGCGGCGTGGGAGTACTCGGCCAACGCCTACGGCGAGGCGATCGCCCGGGCCCGCACCGACGCCGACGCGCACCCGGCGCTGCGGCTGACCACCAATCTGCGCATCGGCCTGGAGGGCCGGGAGGCCCGCGCCCGCACTCGAATGAAAGAGGGCGACAACGTCTTCGTCGCACTGTCGTGGTCGGGGCACCCCTCCCCGCAGACCTACGAGGAAGCCACCGAGAAGATGTGGCAGACCTCCGAGGCGTGGCGGCAGTGGATCAATATCGGCAACTTCCCCGACCACCCGTGGCGGTCCTATCTTCAGCGCAGTGCGCTCACGCTGAAGGGCCTGACGTACTCCCCGACCGGCGCGCTGCTGGCGGCCAGTACCACTTCGCTGCCGGAAACCCCTCAGGGAGAACGGAACTGGGATTACCGCTACGCCTGGGTGCGTGACTCGACCTTCGCACTGTGGGGTCTTTACACACTCGGACTGGACCGCGAGGCCGACGACTTCTTCTCCTTCATCGCCGACGTGTCCGGTGCGAACAACGATGAGCGCCAACCACTTCAGGTGATGTATGCGGTCGGCGGCGAACGCGAACTCGTCGAGGAGGAACTCGACCACCTCTCCGGTTACGACGGGGCGCGCCCGGTCCGCGTGGGCAACGGGGCCTACAACCAGCGCCAGCACGACATCTGGGGCACCATGCTGGACTCGGTATACCTGCACTGCAAGTCGCGGGAGAACATCTCCGACGCGCTGTGGCCGGTGCTCAAGGAACAGGTCGATGAGGCCATCAAGCACTGGCGCGAACCGGACCGCGGAATCTGGGAGGTGCGCGGTGAGCCGCAGCACTTCACCTCCTCCAAGGTGATGTGCTGGGTGGCCCTGGACCGCGGCGCGAAACTCGCCGAGTTGCAGGGGTCCAAGAGTTACGCGACGCAGTGGCGGGAGATCGCCGACGAGATCAAGGCCGACATCCTGGCCAACGGCGTGGACTCCCGCGGGGTGTTCACCCAGCGTTACGGCGACGAAGCCCTGGACGCCTCACTGCTGCTGGTCCCGCTGCTGCGGTTCCTGCCTCCCGACGACCCCCGGGTCCGGGCCACCGTGCTGGCCATCGCCGACGAGCTGACCGAGGACGGCCTGGTGTTGCGCTACCGGGTCCACGAAACCGACGACGGACTGTCCGGCGAGGAGGGGTCGTTCACCATCTGTTCATTCTGGCTGGTGTCGGCGCTGGTCGAGATCGGCGAGTTGGGCCGCGCCCGGCACCTGTGCGAGCGACTGCTGTCGTTCGCCAGCCCCCTGCACCTTTACGCCGAGGAGATCGAGCCCAGCACGGGCCGGCATCTGGGGAACTTCCCCCAGGCGTTCACCCACCTGGCGCTGATCAACGCGGTGGTCCACGTGATCCGGGCCGAGGAACAGGGCGACGGCACCGGGGTGTTCCAGCCCGCGAACGCGCCGGGGTAGTTCACCGGCCGCGGCTGAGGTTCCCGAGCATCAGCCGGACCAGATCGGTGGCCCTACCGGCGGCGACGCGGCGGGCGGGCAGCACGTCGGTGATGGCGACGTCGACGTCGGCGATGCAGTCCGCGGCGAGGCCGATGGCATGTTCGGTGGGGAACACCGACTGCTGATCGGCACCACCGGTCAGGATGGTCGCCGAGAGGATCCCGTCCGTCTGCCGCACGTCGGTCACCGTCCACTGCAGATCGGCGCTCTCGGTGATGTGCACGCTGACCCGGGTGTCGGCACAGGAGCGCCACTGGGCGATGAAGCTGGAGAACATCCGGGCGGCCTCGATATCGGAGGCGAACCGGACCACGCCGGCGTGGACGCTGGAGACCGTCATGCCCTGCCCATACCGCGCGAAGTCCTGTAATCCCACCCCCCGGACGTCGCCCTTCTCGTAGACAACTCGCATCAACGGCGATACCGCCCCCAGGCAGTCGAGCGGTGAAACATCCTTGTTGTCCCGAATTCCGTTGGGCAGCAAACTGATATCGCCAACGGAGGGCGGTGCTGCCGGAACGAGCGGATTACCGACCGCGTCGGCAACCTGGTCGGAGGTGGGCAACACCTGCTGCAGGCCCACGCCCTGCTGTCGCGTCGGAGAGCCGGCGACGCTCGCCGAACATGACGCCAGCACAACAGAACTCAGTACAGCGCCGAGACCCCGCGCACACCGCCCCCGAACGACCCGACAGTCGTGAGTAATAGACTCTACTTCCGCGTCTTGTCGCCCGATTTTTCCCCGGCGGAATCGGTCGACAGCGCAGCGACGAAAGCCTCCTGCGGGACCTCGACCCGCCCGATGGTCTTCATCCGCTTCTTGCCTTCCTTCTGCTTCTCCAGCAGCTTGCGCTTGCGGGTGATGTCACCGCCGTAGCACTTGGCGAGAACGTCCTTGCGGATCGCCCGGATATTCTCGCGCGCAATGATTTTCGAGCCGATCGCCGCCTGGATCGGAACCTCGAACTGCTGGCGCGGAATGAGCTCTTTGAGCTTGGTGGTCATCTTGTTGCCGTAGGCCTGGGCGGAGTCCTTGTGCACGATCGCGCTGAAGGCGTCGACGGCCTCGCCCTGCAGCAGGATGTCGACCTTGACCAGCGCGGCCTCCTGCTCGCCGGCCTCCTCATAGTCGAGGCTGGCGTAGCCGCGGGTGCGCGACTTCAGCGAGTCGAAGAAGTCGAAGATGATCTCGCCCAACGGCATTGTGTACCGCAACTCGACCCGCTCCGGCGACAGATAATCCATGCCGCCGAGTTCACCGCGACGGGACTGGCACAACTCCATGATGGTGCCGATGAACTCACTCGGCGAGATCAGCGTGCACTTGACCACCGGCTCGTAGATCTCGCGCATCTTGCCCTCGGGCCAATCCGAGGGGTTGGTGACGATCTTCTCGGCCCCGTCTTCCCCGATCACCCGGTAGACGACGTTGGGCGAGGTGGAGATCAGGTCCAGGTCGAACTCGCGCTCAAGCCGCTCGCGGGTGATCTCCATGTGCAGCAATCCCAGGAACCCGCACCGGAAGCCGAAGCCGAGTGCCACCGAGGTCTCGGGTTCGTAGGTAAGCGCGGCGTCATTGAGTTGCAGCTTGTCCAGCGCCTCGCGCAGATTGGGGTAGTCCGAGCCGTCGACCGGGTAGAGGCCGGAGTAGACCATCGGCTTGGGTTCGCGGTAACCGGTGAGCGCCTCGGTGGCACCCTTGCGGGCCGAGGTGACGGTGTCGCCGACCTTCGACTGGCGGACGTCCTTCACCCCGGTGATCAGGTAGCCCACCTCCCCGACGCCGAGCCCGACGGTGGGCTTGGGTTCGGGCGAGACGATGCCCACCTCGAGAAGTTCGTGGACGGCGCCGGTGGACATCATCTTGATCCGCTCGCGCGGGGTGATCCTGCCGTCCACCACCCGCACGTAGGTGACCACGCCGCGGTAGATGTCATAGACCGAGTCGAAGATCATCGCCCGGGCCGGGGCATCGGCGTCGCCGGTCGGCGCGGGCACCTGTCGCACCACTTCGTCGAGCAGCGCCTCGACGCCCTCGCCGGTCTTGCCGGACACCCGCAGCACCTCGCCGGGCTCGCAGCCGATGATGTGCGCCAGTTCCGCGGCGTAGCGCTCGGGGTCGGCGGCGGGCAGGTCGATCTTGTTGAGCACCGGAACGATCGTCAGGTCGCGGTCCAGGGCCAGATACAGGTTGGCCAGTGTCTGCGCCTCGATGCCCTGGGCGGCGTCGACCAGCAGAACCGCACCCTCGCAGGCCTCCAGCGCGCGGGACACCTCGTAGGTGAAGTCGACGTGGCCGGGGGTGTCGATGAGATGAAGGACATAGTCCCCGGCGACAAGCCCGCCGGGGCCGCCGTCGTCGCCTTCCTTGACCGTCCAGGGCAGCCGCACGTTCTGGGCCTTGATGGTGATGCCGCGCTCGCGCTCGATGTCCATCCGGTCGAGGTACTGGGCTCGCATATCGCGATCGGCGACGACACCGGTCAACTGCAGCATCCGGTCGGCCAGCGTGGACTTCCCGTGATCGATGTGAGCGATGATGCAGAAGTTGCGAATCTGCGCCGGCGCAGTGAACGTCTGATCGGCGAAACTGCTGATGGGAATCTCCTGGTGAGCGCGCGGGTTCCGGCCCGACAAGCGTATCGACCCCGGGCCTGCGGGGCACAATCGCGCCGCGCACGCCGCGCCGATCCTCGCCTATGCTGTCGAGAATGGCGTCGCAGTGGAGGACGTTTCAGCGCATTCTGCGAGAGACGGAGCACCTCGTTTTCACCGAGGCTCCCAAGTTGTTCCGTCAGCTGCAGAACCCCAACGCAGTCCAACGGACCATTCAGCACGGCATCCAGACGGGCCTGCGACTGGGCATCGAAGCGTTGGTAGCCACGGCCATGCCCCCGGCGCCGCCGGTGGCGATCACCGCGGGCCGGCCGGTCACCCGCGACAGCACCCCCACGGCCCACCGGGCGCGCAAGGTGGTCTACGCCCCCGATCTCGACGGCCGGGCCGATCCCGGGGAGATCGTGTGGACCTGGGTGGTCTACGAGGACGATCCGACCCGCGGCAAGGATCGTCCCGTGCTGGTGGTGGGCCGCGACCGGCAGACACTGCTGGGTCTGATGCTCTCCAGCCAGACCCACCACACCCACGACCCGAGCTGGGTGCCTATCGGCTCGGGTAGCTGGGACCACGAGGGCCGCCCCAGCTGGGTGCGGCTGGACCGGGTGCTCGACGTTCCCGAGGAGAGCATCCGCCGCGAGGGCGCGATCGTGGACCGGGTCGTCTTCGAGGTCGTCGCCACCCGGCTGCGCACCGAGTACCGCTGGAGCTGAGCCGAATCGGCTAGCCGCCCTGGGCGATGTAGGCCTGCAACTGCAGGCGTTCGTCCTGCAGTTCCTCCATCCGGATCTTCACCACGTCGCCGATGCTGACGATGCCGACGAGCCGGCCGTTGTCCAGCACCGGCACGTGGCGCACCCGGTTGTTGGTCATCAGCGCAGCCAGGCCCTCGACCGGATCGTCCGGCCGGCAGGTCACCGCGACCGCAGTCATGATCTCGGTCACCGGCCGGCGCAGCAGGTCCGGTCCAACGGTGTGGAGTTGGCGCACGACGTCGCGTTCGGAGACGATGCCGATCACGCCTATCGCCTGCCCGCCGGTACCCGTCCCGGGGTCGGGCCCGATCACCACCATGGCGCCGATGTTGTGCACGGCCAGCTCAGCCAGCAGGCCGGTGACCGTGGTGGTCGCGGTGACAGTCGCCACCGCCGAGCCCTTGCCGCGCAGAATGTCCGCGATACGCATGGGTGCCCCCTCTGTGGTCTACATCACACCACGGTAGGGCTGCCAGGCGCCAGAGGAATTTCGGCGCAACGACGACGGCCGCCACGATGAACGTGGCGGCCGTCGCGGCACGTAACCGAAAGCGGCTACTTCTTGATGACCTTGCCGTCCTCGTCGAGGTGCTCGACCTCGGCATTCTGCTTGCGCAGGGTCTCCTTGACGACCTCGGTGCGCTCGGTCTCCTCGGTGCGCAGCCGGATCTCCTCAGCGACGTGAGCGGTCTTCGACACCACGGCCTCTTCGCGGGTCTCGATGACCTCGATCGTCGAGTCGCTCCAGTCCCAGTCGTCGGCAACAGCCTCATTGACGGCCTTGCGCAGCACCTCGGCGTGCACCTCGGTCAGATTGACCTTCTCCTCGACCTCACGCGAGGTTACATAGCGGCGAACCCGGGTCTTGCCGGACTCGACCTTGCGCTTGCCGACCTCGAGCTGCTCCTCGGCCAGCCGGAGGACGTCTTCCTTGACGTCACCGAGGGCCTTGTGTTCGGCGACGATGCCGGCGCCGCGGGCTTCCAGGTCGACGGAGTTGTGCTTGGCCAGGATGCCCTCGGCCTTGGTGGCCTCGGCGTCATTCTTGACCCGCACGGTGAGGATTGCGCCCCCGTTGGCCAGCGCCTTCTGATAGGCGGCTCCCTCGTACAGCTTGACGTCATTGCCGAACAGCGACCGCCACAGACCGGGACCCGCGGCAGCACGGCCGGAACTCTTGGCGACGGCCGCGCGGTCGAGGGTGTTCACATCGGGGTCGGCGAAACCAGCGTCCTCGAGGGCCTTCTCGGCGCGACGGCTGGCGTCGACCGTATCGAACAGGACGACGATCTCATGGCTCTTGGTGGACATAAAAGACAGCTCCTTCTCGTTACTTCGGTTGTTGATTTCCCGGCCGTCGCCTGCGGGACGGCCTTTCAGCGCGGGCGGCCGGGGTCGGACCGTCGTCTGAACTCTGTGGCGCCACGCGATCGACCGTGGCTTCCTGCACCCGCACCGTGACTTCCTCGACGTGCTTCTCGATCGAGCGCACTTTGCGGACGTGCAATTCCTCCTTCAGCACCAGTCGGCGCTCGAAGACCACCACCTCCTCAACCACCGGAATGATGATCTCGTCGGCGGTTTCCCGCACCCGGGGCGCCTTCTTAATCTGTTTGCCGATGGAGACTCGGCGAATTTCCACGGTCTCATGAGTGAGCGGGATGTTGACCTTCTGGGTTCGCTCGGTGGTCGTTCGGCGCACCCGCACCCGGCCGGTCTCGACGACCCGCTTTCCAACGCTCAGGGTCTCGGCAGCGAGCCGGAGGACGGCATCATCGGATACGACTTCATCAGCGGTTTTCTTCGCAGGTCGCTTTCTCGCCCGACCGTTCCCGCTGCCCGTCTGCGTCACGTCGCCACTGCCACTCTCCGAGGTCACCTGCCCGACTGGGCACGTCAGCATGTCTAGCTGACTGGGGGCGATGTTAGACACCAATTGCGGAATTTAGCAATGCCGTTCATGTTCACTTAACCTACGCGTTGGCCCCCGTACCTCTGCCGGGGAAAGTGCCCACCCCCGCTCTTGGAGCGGATCCGGCGAACGCACCGCGAACGGCGCGGCGATCCCGGGATTGCGCGCACTGCGATAGAAATAGCCATGATCGACATCACCCTGCTCGGCACCGGCAGTCCGATGGTCGACCCGAATCGGGCCGGACCCTCAACCCTGGTAGCCGCCGGCGGACAGACGTTCCTGGTCGACTGCGGCCGCGGGGTGCTGATGCGGGCCGCGGCGGCCGGGGTGGGGGCGGCCAACCTGACCGCGCTGCTGCTCACCCATCTGCACAGCGACCACATCACCGACCTCTCCGATGTGATCACCACCCGGTGGGTCACCACGCTCGTGCCCACGCCCCTGCCGATCATCGGTCCGCCCGGCACCAAGGCCGTCGTCGAGGCCACCCTTGCCGCCCTCGCGCCCGATATCTCCTACCGCATCGCCCACCACGCCGATATCACCGAACCGCCCTCGGTGCAGGTGTACGAGTACGGCGAGGGGCAGGTCTGGGATTCCGGCGGGCAGGAGCGTAGCGACTCGGGGATAGATTCCGGCGGCGTGCGAATCACCGTCGCACCGACCGACCACCGCCCGGTCGAACCCACCATCGCCTTCCGCATCGAGTACGACGGCGCGTCGGTGGTGCTGGCCGGCGACACGGTGCCGTGCAGCTCCCTCGACGAGTTGGCACGCGGGGCAAACGCATTGGTACACACAGTGATCCGCAAGGATCTGGTGGCACAGATGCCCGCTCAGCGGATCCGCGACATCCTGGACTATCACTCGTCGGTAGAACAGGCCGCGGCAACTGCCGCCCGGGCCGGGGTGGGCACCCTGGTGCTGACGCACTACGTGCCGCCACTGGTTCCCGGACAGGAGGACCAGTGGCGCGCACTGGCCGCGGCCGGGTTCGACGGCCGGATAGAACTCGGCGACGACCTACTGCGCGTCTCGGTGGAAAGCTAAGCGAGCCTGGTCATCTCGACCACCACGTCGAGTTCGCTGGACCCCTGGCCCAGATAAATGCCTTTGAGCGGGGTCACATCGGCGTAGCTGCGGCCGAACCCGACGCTGATGTACTGCTCGTTGATCTCGGTGTCGTTGGTCGGATCGTAGTTCCACCAGCTGCCGGTCCAGGCCTGGATCCAGGCGTGACTCTCACCCTCGACGGACTCACCGATGGCCGCATCGGAATTGGGGTGGAGATAACCCGACACGTAGCGGGCGGGAATTCCCATGGCGCGCAACAAGATCAGAGACAGATGCGCGAAGTCCTGACACACGCCCTTGCCCTCCCGCAGGGCGTCCAGGCCTGATGAGTGCACGCCCGTGGTGCCCGGGACGTACTGCAGTTCGTTGCGCACCCACTCGACGGTGGCCAGTACAGCGTGGTGCGGGTCGTGGCCCTTGGCAATCTGTTTGGCCACCCGGTCGGTGCGCTTACCGGCCGGGGTGTAGCGCGTGGCGGGCGTGAGGACCTCGTGATAGCGGTCCAGCACGGCATAGGACTGCAGGTCCGTCCAGCCGGCCGTCGAGATGCGCGGCTCGGGCTTGTCGGTCTCCACCACCGATGAGGACGTCACCTCGAGTTCGGCGTGGGGGGCGTGCAGGTCGAAGGCCGTCACCGCGGTTCCCCAGTAGTCGACGTAGCGGTATGACCTTGTGGCAGGGGCAGTCTCGACGCGGTTGACGATGACGTTCTGCCGGGAGTCCGACCTCGGGGTCAGCCGTGCCTCGTTGTACGACGCGGTGACCGGCCCCTTGTAGGCGTACCCGGTCGCGTGGATCACCCGCATCCGCCACATCAGGCCCGGCCCTCCAGTCCATCGGCGACCAGCACGGCGCCTTTCTGTCCGGCGTCGGACCACTCCACCCACGGGGCGAGACGGAAGTATCTGACCGCCAGGGCTTCTCCGACCTCATGACAGGTGGCCTGCAATCCGGCCAACCGGACTTCCAGCGAATCCAGCAGCGCCCCCGGCCGGACGAATTCGAGTTCGCTGCGGGCCCGGCCGAGCAGACGGCGCGCCTCCGAACCCGCCGCATCACTTGATCCCCGCATCAACTGGTCGAGGCTGTGTTCGGCGAGCTTGAGCGAGTAGAAGGCCGACCGCGGAAACTGCCGGTCGAGCAGCATGAACTCGACCACCCGGTTGGCGTCGAGAACCCCGCGATGAGTGCGCAGATAGGTGTCATGGGCACCGGCGGCGCGCAACACGCTCACCCAGGTCGGCGAGGAGAGGCTGTCACCAACCCGGGACAGCAGCAGTCGCATCGTCATATCGACCCGCTCCAAGGCACGCCCCAGCAGCAGGAACCGGTAGCCGTCATCGCGGGACAGCGTGGAGTCGGCCAGCCCGGCGAACATCGCGGCCCGGCCCTCGACGAAGGTGAAGAACTCGTGCGGTCCGAGCCGGCGTGCGGCCCGCTCCCGTTCGGGCAACGCGTTGTAGGTGGTGTTCAGGCACTCCCACATATCTCCGGAGATGACCTCGCGCGCCGAACGGGCGTTCTCCCTGGCGGCGCTGATCGCGTCGACGATCGAGCAGCCCTGCGGCAGGTCGCGGCTGAATGCCACCAGGTGGGTCAGCGCCCACATGTCCAGCCGGGTCTTGGGCGGTTCGATCCCGAGGACCTCCAGCAGGATCCGGGAGGCGTGGTCGGGGTCGACGCTGGAGTCCTCCAGCAGCTGATGAACCGTCACGTCCAGGATTCGGGCGGTGTCGTCGGCCCGTTCGACGTAACGGCCGATCCAGTACAGCGCTTCGGCGTTACGAGCCAGCATCACTGCACCCCGCTCTGCTGTTGCTGCTGCTGTTGCTGCTGCTGGTTGCCGGACTGGGCCTGTTGCTGAACCGGTTTCATCTCGGCGGCTGCGGCCGATCGGGGCAGTGTGCGCACCACCTGGGTGGCGGCCAGTTCGCGGGTGGCCGCCGACGCGCGGGATGCCAGCACCCAGGTGTCCTTGGAACCACCGCCCTGACTGGAGTTCACCACCAGCGAGCCCTCGGTGAGGGCGACCCGGGTCAGCCCGCCGGGCAGCACCCAGACCCGTTCGCCGTCGTTGACCGCGAACGGCCGCAGGTCGACATGGCGGGGCACCAGAGTGTCGCCCACCTTCGTCGGGACCGTGGACAGTTGCACCACCGGTTGGGCGATCCAGCCCCGGGGGTCGGCCTGGATCTTGCGGCGCACGGTGGCCAGTTCCTTCTCCGAGGCGTAGGGGCCGAACACGATCCCGTAGCCGCCCGAACCCTCGACCGGTTTTATGACCAGTTCGTCGATGCGGTCGAGAACCTCGGCGCGCTCCTCGTCAAGCCAACAGCGCAGGGTGTCGACATTGGCCAGCAGCGGCTTCTCGCCGAGGTAGTACTCGATGATGGTGGGCACGTAGGTGTAGACCAGCTTGTCGTCCCCGACGCCGTTGCCGACCGCGCTGGAGATCACCACGTTGCCGGCCCGGGCTGCATTGAGCACACCGGCCACCCCGAGCACCGAGTCGGGGCGGAAGTGCATGGGATCGAGGTACTCGTCGTCGATGCGCCGGTAGATGACGTCGACCTGGCGGTCGCCCTCGGTGGTGCGCATGTAGACGATGTTGTCGCGGCAGAACAGGTCCGGGCCCTCGACCAGTTCGACGCCCATCTGCCGGGCCAGCAGCGAGTGCTCGAAGTAGGCGGAGTTGAACGGGCCCGGGGTCAGCACGACCACGGTGGGATCGGATTCGTTGGTGGCCGCGGCGTTGCGCAGGGTGCGCAGCAGGTGCGACGGGTAGTCGTCCACCGAGCGCACCCGGTGGGTGCCGAACAGGTTCGGGAACACCCTCGTCATCACCCGCCTGTTCTCCATGACGTAGGAGACCCCGGACGGAGAGCGCAGGTTGTCCTCGAGTACGCGGAAGGTCCCCTGCGCGTCACGGACGATGTCGATGCCGGCGACGTGGATGCGCACACCGTTGGGCGGGTCGATGCCGACGGCTTCGCGATGGAAATGCTCGCACGAGGTGATCAGCCGGCGCGGGATGACGCCGTCGCGCAGGATCTCCTGGTCGCCGTAGATATCGTCGAGGAACCGCTCCAGTGCCACGACCCGCTGGGCGATGCCGCTTTCCAGCTTCGCCCACTCGGCGGCCGAGATGACGCGCGGAACCAGATCAAGCGGGAACGGGCGCTCCTCCTGACCGGACAGCGCGAACGTAATGCCCTGGTCGACGAAAGCGCGCCCCAGCGCCTCGGCGCGGGCACCCAGCTCCTCGGGACCGGTCGGGCCGAGTTCGGCGTAAATACCCTTATAAGGCGCCCGCACACTGCCACGCCGGTCGAACATCTCGTCGAACGCGGCGGCGTACGGGCCCAGATCGCGGTAGCCGCCGAAGATGCGATGATCGCCGGTAACGGCGGACTGCGGCGAGGCCTGGATGGCCTCAACCCGCGGGGTGCGAAGGGTCACGCGTCACATGTTCCATCACGCCCGCTGTTTTCGCAGGCTGAGTGGCTCGGCTTTTGGGACTCGGGCCGCAATACTGGTATTCTTGCGACGCGCCGCGCGGGCTCCGGTCCCAGGCAGAGTCCCGGCGAAACGACAACCCAGCTTTTGTGAAGGAACTAACGCGTGGCCAACATCAAATCGCAGAAGAAGCGCAATCTCACCAACGAGCGCCGCAGGCTTCGGAACAAGTCGGTGAAGTCGTCGCTGCACACCGCCATCCGCGCCTTCCGCGGCGCCGCAGCCGAGGGCGACAAGGACAAGGCCGGCGAGTTGCTCGCCGCGACCAGCCGCAAACTGGACAAGGCCGCCACCAAAGGCGTGATCCACAAGAACC
>Ga0194055_10001054_pt1 | contig 22418 bp, 23 predicted proteins | sample SepL449m_MetaG_FD_155482 | JGI IMG/M metagenome (GOLD analysis project Ga0194055, IMG submission 155482) | Anoxic zone freshwater microbial communities from boreal shield lake in IISD Experimental Lakes Area, Ontario, Canada - Sep2016-L442-9m | ecosystem: Environmental > Aquatic > Freshwater >... | reverse complement strand
GAAAAATTTGACCTGCTTCTGTTTGACGATCCTGTCGTTTGCCGTTGTGTCATCCACGGCAATGGCACAGCCGCCGGATCTGATCGTCCATAACGGCAAGATCGCAACTGTTGATGACAAATTCACGCTCGCCGAAGCGATTGCTGTGCGTGGCGAACGGATCGTCGCTGTAGGCAAGAACGCCGAACTTCTCAAGCTGGCCGGACCAGCTACCAGACTTCTTGATGTGGGTGGGAAGACTGTGATCCCCGGCCTGTGTGATTCTCATGTCCACGCGACGGGGGCGGCATTGTATGAGTACGACCATCCGATCCCCGAAATGGACACCGTTGCGGATGTTCTGAAATACATTGCCGGTCGAGCGGAAACTCTCGCGGATGGAGACTGGATTGTTGTTCGGCAGGTCTTCATCACGCGATTGCGAGACCAGCGCTATCCGACTCGCAAGGAACTCGACACCGTTGCTCCGAAGAACCCGGTGATGTTCAGCACCGGTCCGGACTGTGTCTGTAATTCACTGGCACTGGAACTCAGTGGCATTGACCGCGATTTCAAAATCACAGACGGCAAATCGGGACAGATTGAGAAAGACCCTGCGACCGGCGAATTGACCGGCATCCTGCGCAATGCGTCGCGGTTCGTAAAAGCGAAATCCAACGAGAAATCTGCCTCTCACGAAGATCGGATGCAGCGTCTCAAGCAACTGTTTTCGGACTACAACGCAGTCGGACTGACAAGTATCGCGGATCGTGCTGCCGGGGATGATGGAGTGAAGGCTTACTCGCAGCTCAAGGAACGCGGCGAACTCTCCTGTCGGGTATTCTTGTCCTACGGAGTGAATGGCAGCGGCAGTCGGAAAGAAGTAGAAGCAGGAATCCAGAAGGCCGCCGACCATCCGTTGCATAAGTATGACAATCGACTCTGGCTGCGCGGAATCAAGGTCTTTCTGGACGGTGGGATGTTGACCGGAAGTGCCTACATGCGGCAGCCATGGGGGAAGAGTGACATCTATTCCATTACCGATCCCGACTACCGCGGCATTCGGTTTATTCCCCAGGAAGATCTGGTCCATATGGCGAAATTCGCCCTGGAACGCGAACTTCAGTTTACCGCACACTCGGTCGGTGACGCAGCGGTTCATGCGCTGATTGAAGCGTATGCAGAGGTCAACAAGACCTTACCCGTGCGTCCTTGCCGGCCCTGTATCACCCACTGCAATTTCATGAGTCTCGAGGCAATCCAGCAGATGCAGCAGCTTGGGATTGTGGCGGACCTGCAACCCGCCTGGTTATGGCTCGACGGGGCGACTTTGCGAAAGCAATTTGGAGACGAACGTCTCGCCTACTTTCAACCGTATCGATCAATCTTTGAGCATGGAGTGATCGTCGGAGGCGGTTCGGATCACATGCAGAAAATCGGCAGCCTCCGTTCAGTGAACCCGTACAATCCGTTCCTGGCAATCTGGATTACTCTGGCACGACAGCCGCGTCGAGCCGACCAACCGCTGCATGCGGAACAGGCGATCACGCGCGAGCAGGCATTGCGGCTCTACACGATCAACAATGCCTTTCTGACGTTCGAAGAAAAGGAAAAAGGATCGCTGGAGGTCGGAAAGCTCGCCGACTTTGTGGTCTTGAAGTCAGACATTCTGAGTTGCCCGGTCGACGACATTCGTAACATCACGGTCAGCGAAACCTACGTTGGCGGCCAGCGCGTTTACAAAGCAGATTGATGCTGGCCTGCAAGTAGACCTACTCGAACGGGCGTTCGAAGCATGCTTATGTCGCCCTGCAACAACGGAAATCAGAACTGCGCCAACTTCAACACATCGGAAGCAGAACGTGGACCTCGCATCACAAATGTCTCGTGTCGCTCTCCTCGTATTGCTGATCGTTCGATCGAGTTGGTCAGCCGAAGCAGCAAAGGTGATCGAACCGAAGCTGGTTCATCTGCGAAACGGTGCGGAACAAGAATGGTCTGATTTTCCCGAGGCCTCGCCTGGTGGCAAAGTCGAAATTGCATTTGATGCATTGAAGAACGGCACTGAGTACACATTGCTTCTGCGACAGCAGGATGTGAAACAGCAGTGGAATGTCACTCTGAATGGAAAACGACTGGGAGAATTAGTCAAAGACGAAAACGACATGACGATCGCTTTCGCGATTGCGCCGGAACTGTTGAAAGATGGGCCTAACCAGCTTGTGATCGAAGCGGGCAAGTCCCCGATTGACGACATCCGGGTCGGCCAGATTCGTTTGGACACCAGGCCACTCGCTAAAGTTCTCGGCGAATCGACGCTTGAGGTCTCTGTCACGGATCGAGCTTCCGGAAAACTCACTCCTTGCCGACTGACCATTCTGGACACGAATGGTTCTATGGTGTCGTTCGGTACACCGTCGTCTAACGAACTGGCGATCCGTACGGGGACCGTGTATTCAGCGACGGGCAAGGCGACCGTGAAGCTCCCTGCGGGGAAGTACAGAATCTACGCTGGACGAGGGTTCGAGTATTCACTGGACCAGTCGGAATTCGAAGTTCAAGAGGGACAGACTCATCGACAGGCGTTGTCGATTCAGCGTGAAGTCCCCACGCCGGGCTACGTTGCCTGCGATCCGCACATTCACACGCTGACTCATTCGGGGCACGGTGACTCAACGATCGAAGAGCGAATGATCACGCTGGCTGGCGAGGCGCTTGAGCTGGCGATCGCAACGGACCACAACGTTCAGATCGATTTCCATCCGATCGCTCAGAAGTTGGGGGTGCGGCAATACTTTACTCCTGTCATCGGAAATGAAGTGACGACTCCGCGCGGACACTTCAATATCTTTCCTGTGAATCCAGGTGCTCGGACACCGGATCACAAGCAGACGAACTGGGGCCTGTTGTTTGACGACCTGCAGCAAACCCCTGGAGTCAAAATTGCAATTCTGAACCATGCTCGTGATTTGCATAGCGGTGTCAGGCCGTTTGGCCCGGCGCTCCACAACGCCGTCGTCGGTGAAAATCTGGAGGGCTGGCCGTTTCGATTTCAGGGAATGGAAGTCGTCAATTCGGGGGCAACCCAGACTGATCCTCTGCGTCTGTTTCACGACTGGATGGGACTGCTGAATCACGGGCACCAGGTGACACCCGTTGGCAGCAGCGATTCCCATGACGTCGCACGACATTTTGTTGGACAGGGGCGGACCTATATCCGCTGCGATGACCGTGATCCCGGCCAACTGGATGTTGAAGCGGCTGTCAACAACTTTCTGCAGGGGCGAGTCATGGTCAGTTACGGACTGCTGACGGAATTGACTGTCAACGAAAAATACTCATCCGGTGAACTGGCAGCCGTTGGACAAGATGACGTTCGTCTCGATCTGCGCGTCCTTGGTCCACACTGGGTGAAAGCCGATCGAATCCAGCTTTATTCGAACGGGACACTGATTCGAGACGAACCCGTGAAAGTGAATGATTCGAACGACCGTCCACTCGGCGTTCAATGGACAGGGCAATGGTCAATTCCCCGGCCACGTCACGACGTTCATCTGGTCGCCATCGCAACCGGTCCTGGAGTCAAAGGGCCGTGGTGGCGGTCTGCCAAACCGTATCAACCGACATCGGCCGACCCCGGAACTCAGGTCATCGGTTGCAGCGGTGCTGTTTGGATCGACGGGGATGGCGATGGCCATCAAACTTGCGCCCGCGACTCTGCACAGCGGCTGGTGACTGAATTCAAGGACTTCGGTCAGCTCTGTACCCGACTGTCTGACTACGACGAAGCGACGGCTGCGCAGACTGCACACGTGCTGCGAGTATCGGGCGTCTCACTGCAGGATGTAAAACTACGAACTGCGATCCGACAGGCTGCAACGAGCGTTCAGGCGGGCTTTCGCATGTATGAAGAATCATGGAGAGAAAACGAGATCGCTCGTAGGACCCGTTGAAGCGGAGCCAGCGTTTCCCACCTTATGACCAATTGTCCCAAATCCACGTAGTTCAGGAAATCACATGCTGAATCGACGAAACTTCCTTGCCGCAACGGGTGCCGGTTTGCTGGGAACTTCGCTTGCCCGAGCGGGTGAGTCCAAGCCCGCCAGCGTCAAGAAACTCGCGGTTGTCACAACGCTGTGGAACTATCGTTCCCACGCCTGGCATATGGCAGAACGATTCCTGCACGGCTACCCGTTACGTGGTCGCTGGCACAAACCGGCGATTGAAGTTGTTTCAGCGTACGTCGACCAGTCTCCTGCCGGAGACCTCAGTCGGCAGCGTGAAAAAGAATTCGGATTCAAAATCTATCCGACGATCGCAGACACTCTGCGCTGTGGCGGCGACAAACTGGCCGTTGATGCGGTTCTGATTATTGGTGAGCACGGTGAGTATCCCGTCAACGAGTTTGGCCAGAAGCAGTACCCTCGCTACCAGTTCTTCAAGCAGGTCGCTGAAGTTTTTGGAAAAGACGGGCGCACGACTCCGGTGTTCAACGACAAGCACCTGTCATGGAACTTCGAATGGGCCAAGGAGATGGTCGGCATCTCCAAGTCGATGAAAATTCCGTTCCTCGCGGGGTCATCGTTACCCGTCACATGGCGGATGCCTGCCATCGATCTTCCTCTCGGTTCTGAGGTCGAAGAGATGATGTGCATCGCTTTTGGAGCCGTGGATATTTACGACTTCCATGCCCTTGAGACACTGCAATGCATGGCTGAACGGCGCAAGGGTGGCGAAACGGGCGTTGCCGCCGTACAGGCCCTCCGCGGCGATGCGGTTTGGACAGCACTGAATGCCGGGACATGGCAGGCGGGGGGCTGGAATCCTCGCCTGTTTGAAGCCTGTCTGTCGCGCAGCCATACGCTCAATCAGCCTGAATCGTTCAGTCATCGGTACCCGACACTGGATCAGATGAAACAGTGGGTCAAGGAACCTGTTGCCTACCGGATTGAATACGCCGACGGAACCCGATCGACCATGCTGCTGATGAACGGGCTGGTTCAGGATTTCACGTTTGCTGCGAAGCTGAAGGGGCAGGCAGAACCCCTCTCCACGTTATTCCATCTCCCTCCGAATCCAAACGTCGTCTATTCTGCGGCCTTGATGAATGCTGCAGAAACAATGTTCATGACAGGCCAGGCCCCCGATCCCGTGGAACGAACTCTGCTGACGAGTGGCATGGTCGAAGCCGGCTTGAAGTCACTGGCGGGCGGACAAAAAAGAACCGAGACACCCCATCTTGCCGTTCGGTACACTCCCTCACGAGAATCAACGTTCTATCGCGATTAAATCATGGACATTCCAATGCGAACACAATACTGCATTTTATTGACAGGAACATTGCTGTTTGTCGGCGGGCTGCGCGCAGAGACACCACCTGCGGGGGTTCCCAAGGAAGTTGTCGAAGCCAGTGATAAAACCGGAAAGTGGATCAATTCACTGAAAGGGAAATCGAACGAGCAGATTGTGAGTGAATTGGGCAAGCCGACAGAACGGCTGACTTGGACTTTGAATGGCAAGTCCGAGTTGAAATTGCGTTACACGAATCTATTACCAAAGAGCACGTTGGAACTTTACTTCACGGGTGATCGGGTCATTACGGCATCGCTTCAGGTGTTGTCGAATTGAAGGCGTCCGTCGTTGAGCGAGTTGGTTTCGGTCTGGTTGAGTTCATGGTACTTTCGCGGGAATCCGAGTGCCTCGGCGTGCAGTTGAGGACGGTTCCCCATTTGACTGCGGATGATTTTCATCGAAATGACAGGTTGAAAACCTGTTGTACGGCAATTACTCAGGATTCAGACAGAACTACGTCATGGAACTCGACGACACCATTTGCTACTGCTTTCATATTTCCAAACGGAAAATCGTCAATTTTATCCGTGTTTATCAGCCGCGCCGGGCCAGCCAACTGACGGAATGTGGTGGGGCAGGGACAGGTTGTGGGTGGTGCGTCAACTACCTGAAGCGATTCTTTGCAGAATCCCAGGCCACAGGAATGACTGAGGAATTGACGCCTGAGGAATACGCAAAGCAACGTGCGGCGTATATCAAGGCAGGGCACGGCAAGCCCGCCGCCGGTGCGATTCCGCTCCCTCCGGAGACCGATTCGAAGTGACCATGCTCGATTCGTTTGCGTTCGGCGATTCGTCCTTTTACCGTACGTCTGTTACCAATCCGCACTGCACGGCTCAAAGCAGCCGTACAGTGGTACTTTAAACGGTGGCACTGAAATCAAAGACGAATACACCGCGTCGCAACTGGTCCGCTTCGTTTCACTTGAGGTTCAACATGCCTGTGAAAAGTTCACTACTCGCTCTTCTGCTCTTGTCCTGCGGAACGGCCTTAACGCTCGCGGCGGACGATTATCAGCCTGGTCCGGATTCGCAGCGTCAGGAAGGAGTTCCCAAAGGGAAAGTGGTTACAGGAAAATGGACCAGCGAAAAGGTCTTTCCGGGAACCGTTCGCGACTATTGGATCTACACACCGGCGCAATACGATGGATCCAAGCCTGCCTGCTTGATGGTCTTTCAGGATGGTGGCGGATATGTCAACGAAAACGGTCAATTCCGCGTTCCTGTCGTGTTCGACAACCTGATTCACCGCAAGGAAATGCCGGTTACGATCGGAATTTTTCTGAGTCCCGGGACCATTCCGCCTGCTCAGCCAGGCCAAAAGGACCGCAGTAATCGCAGTTTTGAATATGACTCGCTGGGCGATCAGTATTCGAAATTCCTGATTGATGAAGTACTGCCGGGACTCGTAGAAAAATACGACTTGAAATTGACCAACGATCCCGAAGGTCGTGGAACGTGTGGGATCAGTTCCGGAGGGATCTGTGCCTTTACGGTGGCGTGGGAACGCCCCGACCAGTTCCGAAAGGTGATCAGCCACATCGGCAGCTTTACCAACATTCGCGGTGGGCATGTTTATCCGGCTGTGATCCGCAAGACGGAAAAGAAGCCGCTGCGAGTCTTCCTGCAAGACGGAACCAACGATCTCGATAACCTGCACGGACACTGGCCACTGGCCAATCAACAGATGGCTTCGTCCTTAAAATTCAAGGAATACGACTATCAGTTCGTCCTCGGTGACGGTGGGCACAGTGGCAAGCATGGCGGAATGCTGTTGCCCGAGACTCTGCGCTGGCTGTGGCGTGACTACCCCAAATGACATTGGCCCCTATGACCGTGTCAGGTTTCGTCATGTCCAATGAGCATTCTTCCTTGCCAGCATCGAGCGCCAGCGCACCATCGGCGCTGATCGAGTTGACTCACCTTTCGCACTTTTACGGGAAGTTTCAGGCTCTGAAAGATGTTTCCCTGAAAGTACAGTCCGGTGCGATCGGGTTGATCGGCCAGAACGGTGCAGGCAAGTCGACGCTGCTCAAAATCCTGCTTGGCTTGATGGTTCCGAGTACAGGTGGAGGGACGATTCTCGGGCGAGATCTGCTGCGTCAACAAAGCGAGCTTCGCGGGCGGATTGGTTTTATGCCCGAAGCGGAATCGTTGATTCCTGGCATGTGCGGAGTTGACCTCGTCGGATTGGCAGGCGAATTATCCGGGATGCCCAGGCGACAGGCCTTGCGACGCGCCCATGAAGTGTTGTCATACCTGGAACTGGACGAAGTTCGTTATCGCCGCTGCGACGATTATTCTGTCGGCATGAAGCAGCGGCTGAAACTCGCTGCCGCGCTTGTGCACGACCCCGAACTCTTGTTGCTGGACGAACCGACGGCTGGACTGGATCCACAGGGCCGCGAAGCGATGCTGCGACTGCTGCATGCGATTGCCAGTCGGCACGGAAAGTCGTTGATACTTTCCACGCATCTGCTGGGAGACATCGATCGGGTTTGCAATCAAGTGATCATCATGGATCGAGGCACCGTACTGGGATGCGGTCGGATTGGCGAACTTCGTCAACACTGGCAGGGCCGATATCGTATCCGCTGGCGAGAGCCAGAAACACGAACAGACAAGACTGTCAGCGGCCAGTCGTTCCTCGCCACGCTCCGCCAAACGTGCCCCGTTGTGACAGCGACTTCGCGTGACAGCGAAGCTTTGATTGAAGTCCCCGCAGGGTGGAATAATCTTCAGCTCTTCGAAATGGCGACTCAATCCGGAGTCATCCTCAGTGACATCGTTCCCGAGCAGGAAGACTTACCCCGGTTGTATCATCGACTGATCGGGACTGAAGAGGTGCATTAGGCCATGATTCCAAACAATATATCGAGAACGAATCGGTCGAGGCACGTCCCCTCGACGTATCAGACTTACCTGGTTCTTCCATTTCAGATTGGTCTGGCGCGATGAACTCAGCGAAACAATCACCAGGCCTGCAACTGGATCAGGCAGGCTATCGCGCCTGGGAAGGTCAGCCTCGATCGAACTGGTGGAGTTGTCTGTCCATCGTTCGGGTTGGCTTGATGCTGATCTTTCGACGCTGGGTCTTCTGGATCCTGATCGGACTCGGATTGCTCAACTTTCTGTTTCACTTTGCTTTCATCTATCTGAAGGCGACTCTGGCCGTTCAAAACGAAAATATCGCCCGCTTCCTCGACCGGTACAAAGTGACTGGTACTGGTGACGCGTATGCCGAATTCATGTTTGCCCAGGCGACAATTTGCGCCCTATTGCTGGCGTTTGCAGGGTCAACGTTGATCGGTGGGGACTACCGCCAGGGGGGAATGATCTTCTACCTGTCGCGACGAATCGGACGCTGGCATTACATCGTTGGAAAGCTTTTGACGGTGGCGGCCGTCGTAACAATCGTGACAACAATCCCCGCTCTGATCCTTTTCATTGAATATGGAACCCTGAGCAACTCGTTTCAATATTTCCTGGATCATCCCCGCATCCTGACAGGAATCCTGGGATACGGAGTCATCCTGGCTGTCGTACAGAGCCTGCTGATCTTCGCAATTGCCGCGTGGGTTCCACGAACGGTCCCACTGGTCATGACCTGGCTCGGCTTGTTTGTCCTGCTCAAGGGACTGGCCGATGCAATGCGAGCCATTGACGGCAACCGCTATTGGCTGCTGCTGGGCCTGTGGGACGACATGCATCGCCTGGGACGCTACTGCTTCGGATCACTCGACGAAAAGAAGATCCCTTCCGCGGAATACTGTCTGGCGGTGCTCTCCGCAGTCTGCGTCATCTCGCTGGTCTTGATCGTTCAACGTGTTCGCGCGGTGGAAGTTGTTTCTTAGCAACGTGCAGATCTTCTTCAACCACGAAACATCGGATTGTTCTGTGCTGCAGTCAAATGTTTGGCCTGGCACGCGTTTGCCACCTGTTCCCGAAATCTTGAAGCCTGCGGTTTTCATGTCGCAAGCGACTTCTGCGGCCGGTACGATGGGACGGTTCAAACTGCGGCATATCAGGAACGCCAAATTCGGTATATCACCGAGATTCTGGTAGCGATTCGTCGCAACTTGATGCCCAGTATGGCTCATCAATGTTGACGAATCCATGATATACAGTAAAACTTCGGTAAGTTTTTGCTGTACTTTTTCGGTCGAATACCTGTTCGTCGCTCCAAGGGATGTCACCCCATGCAACTGACAACCGAAGAACTCGAACCGATCGATGATGTGACCGAAGACGCCCTCCGCGAAGTTCTCGAATCGGACGCCTTTGGCAAGTTCGCCATTCTCGCCGATTCCGAATCATCTTTCATGCAAGCCGCAAGCGACTGGCAGCCAACCGATGAATGCGCACAATTCCTGAAGCAAAATGATTCCGATCCATGGATACTCGAATACCGTGATGGCGTAACGGACACTCATTTCCGGGCCAACGGTTACAAAACGCTCAATGATGTGATTAGTGCATTTACGCGATACTTGGTCCGCGATGATTCATGGCGGAGCAACATCGATTGGCAGATCGCAATCGTGTAGAATGGACTCACAACTATAACCCAAAACCGCGACGAACAATGCGATGCACACGGAGCCGCCGTTCGCGCGGTTTGCCAATTGCGGATGTCTCTCCGGCGGCCCGGTGATCGCCACCGTTAGGGCATGTAATGCGGACCACAATCAAAATCGCAGCAGGAGTCGCAATCGCTCTCGCAATATTCGTTTTCGGGGTCTTCGTCGAGTCCAGCATTAGAAGCCATTACGGCGGCCCGATGTCGATTGATGGTCTCCCCGTAAACAACGCGAGTGTGACCGGAACGTGGACGCCAGATTTCTTGTGGGCCGGTAAAGCCTGGCGAATTGTGATACAATCTGATGCTGATCTCGAACTCACTCTCGATGGCAGAGTCTATATCATTCCCGAGGGTTCTCATTCGATTTACTCCAATCACGATCACACAAACACCGGGCAATTTGGCAGCCAAGAATTCTGGGGCTACCCTGACAGAATAGAAGTCCGCCAGCTCGACAAAAAGCCTTAACCAAGCGGTGAACGGGAGCCGCCGATGACGGCCGGTGGCCGCGGCCCGGTTACCTTGGTCGTTAGCTGCTTCAGGAGTCATCGAGAATGGACTTCGGCAAGATCACGCGACCGGACGAAAAGATCCGACTAGACGAATGGAATACCGTCATCAACTCAAACGACTTTCTACGACCAGTTCCTGATCGCGAGGGAGTCAACCCGTTTACACAAGAAAGAATTGTGTTTCCAGGTGAAGGAAAGGTTTACTACGTTGAGAACGGCGAAGATACTGGGAGCGTCTCGCTGGAAGACGGGGTGTTGTTCACCACAGGTGTCCCGAAAACGGCGTGCGACATCATCGCGAAACAACTGAACGCTCAGGTCTTTAAGGACGATCGCAGCTAACCATGCGGAGAGATTTGCAATGGCGGTGGTCTTATCCGACGAAGTACGCCATTCGGTCGCCGGTGAGCTTCCTTGGGACACTCTAACATTCCTTCAAGAGTGCGGCGTTCCAGAGTCAGTGATGTTGTCGGGGTTCCAGCACGCCTTCACCCTTGATATGGAGCCGCTTCTGGATGGCGGTGCCTTTCGTATCGGCACCGTCGATTTTCGATGGTGTTCGCAGTCAATCGCGGTACAGCGAATCACGGGCCACTTTGGATATGTGTGTCATGAACCAGCAGTACCTCCGTGGGACTTTTGCAACAGCTCGGTAGCCAACTTCGTAACATGTTGTGCAATTTACGAGCGGTTGCGGGAAATGGAGGAGCAAGATCAGATCGCGTACGAGGCACGTGCCGAATGGTTGGAGGAGAGGATTCGTGAGATTGACCCAGTCGTGTTTACCCATGACGGTCTCTGGATGGAACTGATCGCTGATATTCGCTTTGGTGTCGTGTAGTCGCATGCCGAACCATTCGGTGAACTTGACCCGCAGTTGCCGGTCGCTCAAAGTGTTGGCGTGTTGATTGGAAGCACGTCATGATCGCGGGCAAGTTACCTTGAACGTTAGGCCCCAAGTTCGACCGAGTGTCGCGTCGGGCCGGCTAGATCAGACTCTTACGTTCGCTGCGCATGTTGGAGTGTCCAATGAGGGAGTTTGAATCCAAGCGCGAAGCCGCCCTCCTGCTCCTCAAGGCAACGGGCATTCGCGAGTCCGACTACTGCCCGCCGCTCTTGCGCCTCTTGTGGCGCCTGAGGGTTCAGGCTCCGCCACCGCACTTCGCAAGCTTTAGTGCCATCACAATCTTCGCTGGAGCACTCTTCGCATTCACATGGGGCGTCCTCATGTGGCTGTTGGTTTGGCGCAATGCAGGCCTCTCCGCCACAGCTGTTGTGTGCGCCAGTCTGCTCGCAGGCGTCTTGTTCGGCGCGTTCTTGGCCGCGTACTACGCATACGGTCGGAGGAAGCATGGGCTCCCAGACTGGAACAGCCTCAGCACGAGCAGTGGGGCCCAATCCTTCGCACGAGCCGATAAAATCATGCCAACCGTATTCGAGTCTGGGAATGAGGAACTAGCTCAACTTGCTGCAAATCGTTCACTTAGTCGATTGCTCGGCTACTTCAATGCTCGTATCCGTGAATGGCCGCATCCACTGAAGTACATGGAACTATTCACGGTCGGCGTATTCTTCGATCTCGGAAGCCGATTCAAAAGTGGTGACGCATTTGATCTGCTGACGATCGCGGCGGACATGCCCTTGGCGGAATTACCTGACAAGCACTTCCTACTTGCGGTTGATCTTATCGCGGAATTGGCAACGTCCTCTGACACTACTGAGTGTCCGTCCGCACTTCATAAAAAATTACCATCGATCAAAGCGCGCGTCGAAGCGCTGGACCCGTCTTACACTGCATGGGATGTCTTAGCACGGCAATACTCGCGTGATACATGAACCCTGGATGGGCTTTGCAGCGAGCTTGATGTACAATTCCTTTGCACTCAACTTGGCAGTCGCAATCGGAGACTTCGGTCTTGGTTCGGACGCGCCACTCATGCTTGATTACTGGCGCTCGCCAGAATCGCCATGCGTTCTCCGGCTGCAATGGAGCCAAGATGGTAATCAATGGATCAAGGTCTCAGACTCATTCGACGAGTTTGTGGCGATTTCGGGGCTAGCCTCCGCATCTCCACGATTCCGCGAACAAAGCGGCAGGGTGGCCGGGATTGGAGCGTCTTCGCGAAGTCCTGGAAAGTGCGATCCACTTGAAGACCAGCCTTCCTATTGACCTCGGCTGTCAATAATCCTGGTGGGCCGGCGCTCGAAGCGAGCTTGTCCCACCCTACAACCTCTCAAGCGGACTCCTTACGCTCCACGCTGAATAACGTGGCAACTGGTCTTTTTTGAAATCCTGGGTTTTCTGATCGCACCTCGCAGTGTCTTCTGAACCGACGTCTCGAGAATGTGGTGGTCTATTGAGAGCTGCCGCGACAATGGAAGCCCCGACCCTCGCATGGATCGTACATTCCGGGACTTCGCGAAGACGCTCCAGTCCCGGCCACCCATCCTGAACGTCATTGATTCGTTACTTTGAACGCGAACTGTGCGTAACTCGCCTCAGTGGTCCAGCCCAGGCCACCCGTCCGGGGAGTCTGCGGAATTCCTGTCGCAGGCGACTTCTGAGGCGGGTACGATGGCGGATCAAACCGCGTCAGATCAGGAACTCCAACAGTACCAAACGATTGGGAAAGGAGATGCGATACCGGATTTTAATTGCTGCGCTGGTTGCATTCGGCCTTGCGCTGTCAATCTTCCTTTACACAGAACATCTAAGACACCTGCGCGCCCAACAGGCTGCTTGGTTGCTCGTGACTGAGGCACGGATGATCATGTCTGTTCCCGGCGGCGGAGTCGGAAATGTCCTGTTCCAGCACACACCACAACGTGCAATTCAACTTTGTACCGAGGCCCTGATGCTCTCGCCAAATCTCAAAGATGCTTACGATGTGCGTGCGTCAGCCTTAGACGCTTTGGGTGAATCTGAGTCTGTTACACGCGATCGAGAGCACGCAGCATTGATGGAATAGCGATGGCCGAACGATGCGGTCAACTTGCCCCGCAGCCGCAGGTGGCTCAAAGTGTTGGCGTGTTGATGGGGAGTCCGCCGTTCATCGCGGGCAAGTTACCTTGAACATTACCGAGAATCTAAAAGGCGGTCTCATGCGCTCCTTACTCTTCGTGTTTTTCATTGCACCTATGGTCCTAAGCTGCGTCGGCGACGTGCATTCTCAGGAAAAGAATGACAAAGAGGCGGCGTTCTCGCTTGCGGATGTCGAGTACTTCCATCGGTTCACGAAGGACGATCAGCATGAATACACGCCAGCGGCTCAGGAGGATCTCAAAGCGTGGACGGACATGGTCACGATTCACTACTATCCGAAGACGAAAGACGGAGAATCGCTCGCGGCGACGGCGAACGCTGTCCTGGGAAACTACAAGGCGGCAAAGGGTAGGGTTCTTCGAACAGATTCCGTGCCGAGGACCAAAGACAAAGAGGCCGAGCATTTGATTGTCGTCGTGCTTGGCCGTCCTGAATTCATCGAAGTCGCGTTTGCCAGATTCCGGATGCATGAGGGCGTGGGCACAGCGGTGATCTATTCGCACCGAATCTACGGAGAGAAGATCGGCAACGAGATGAGCAAGTGGCTGGAAAAGAACGGCCCCACCACCGAGAAAACTCTCATGAAATGGGATGCGATGCCGAAGCCGCCGGCGATACCTACACCGTGAAGAAGGTGAACTGAAAATGGAAAGTCGAGAAAGACAAGACGAATTGGATTTCGCCGGGCTTAACCATGCGCTGCAGCGACTCTGGCCATCGCGCTCGAGTTGCAACCGTGGCGTCCTGTGGGCCGGTCGCTGAGATCGGGTCGTTCCGGCAGACGGGCACGTCACGACCATGGAGTACAGATCATGTGGAAGCTATTCATTCTCACCGCGATGATCACTGCTGGCGTGTGTGTCGCCAGCCCGCTTGCGAAAGATGAGATCACTGACGAAGCGATCAAGGCGCTTGTTTCTCAATTGGTGTCACCCAATCACGCGCCGGAAATCCACGGCATTCACGCCAAATATGGCACTGATTTCAACCGAGACGTGCAGAAACAAGTTCACCGCGCATGGCATGAACTTCGACGACTTGCCCCTCGATCGTTTCCGTTTGTATTTGATCATGTATCCGACAAGCGATACGCGCTGACAGCAGATTCCGGGGATCTCGACGAGAATTATTCGGTGGGATTTCTCTGTAGGGACATTGTGGTCAGTAGTTTGCAGCCTGATGTGTGGGATCACAAGGAGGGGGGCACCAGCTTCAAGCGACGCCCCAATCAACCCGACTACGTGCGTCACCACGGGCTCCTCGCCCCCGAATCCGCCAAGGAATGGTGGAAAACCCGAAAGAATCTGTCGTTACGCGAAATGCAACTCGAAGTGCTCGAATGGGTACTTGCCGAGGAACAAAAGAATCCCACCAAATACACTGACCAAGATCGAAAGAAAGTCCAAATGGAACTTGAGGCCTTGAAATCCTCGTCGGAGCCACGCAAGCTGGGCTTTCCATTTGCCATATAGCTACATAAGAGAAATATGTCCGAAATCAGCCCCCACCCGTTTCCTGGCAACTGGCTCACCAACAATTGATTAGCGGCGGAAAATCTGAACACTTATTGGTTGAACCGAAGTGAGCCGTGATCAGGTTTCGGGTAAAAACAAATATCACTCGCGGTGCGCATGCAGATTAACCTCGGAGGGTGTTTTTAAATGGTAAGTGTCTGGGTAACCATCTCGATAGGTGGTCTTTGGCCTGCGCCGGCTGAGTCGATGGCGTGGAACGCCGTCACCGACGCATTAACGGCGGCGTGCATTGGTACTTGCACAGGTTCCGGTGGCGGATGTGGTGAGATGGACTTCTCGTTTCGAGTCGACGATGAGCAAACCGCTCTCAAAACCATTGATGCCGCAATGCAAACCCACATGCCCGGCGCGGAATACCGCATTCGGGTCACAGAGTAGCAAAGGCACACCGAACCAGGGTCCGGTGCACGCGAAAACCGGCCTTAGTGGCGTGTTGATTGGAAGGCCTTCGTTCATCGCGGGCAAATTGTCTTAGAACGTTATGCGATAAAGGAACCGTACATTGCTTCCCGAAACGAATCTTCCATGGTGGCGGCATGATCGGCCCTGGGGATTCAGGTTCTCGGTAATGGACGCGGTCATTTTTGCCGGTGGCGTTTTGACGACGATGGTGTTTTGGTATTTCCTTGGTCCATTTGGATTGCTGGTTCCATATCTCCTCGGCCACTTTTTTCTGTTCTGCAATACTTTTCGCGTCGGGGGAGAGCGATCCCTGATTTGGGTCGGGACCTTCCTCACCAATTTCTACTTCTGGACTCAAAATCAGAATCTCTGGATTCACCTCGCCATTCAGGCATCGATTACGGTCATGTTGATCGTTCAGTGTCTTCTCGGTAAGAACTATCATGGACTTGCATGCGCACAGATCAACCCGCGTCGCTACCGCGATGGCGCCATGTCCGAAGGCGCATTTACTCGCAAAGTTCTGCTGACATGTCGTGTCCCGAGGCCACTCGTCGAGACGCTGGTGGGCAGGCGCCTTGATGAGTTCAATATTGAACCCTGACACGATCGCATAACACCAATTTCGATCTCAAAGATGCAGCGGACTGAACTCGCCAAATGCAAGCTGCAGGTCTCATTGGTCCCTGCCCACGTTCGGACAACCAGGGACGTGCCTGTAACAGCAGTTTGTGACACACCGCCGACGAACGAACCCATGAAGTTTGGTTCTCTGAATCCTTCGTGTTCTTCGTGGTGAAAGTAGGCCTTACGAGACGTTCGACTGTTGTTGGTGGAATCAGATTACCACGAAGGACTCGAAGTGCACGAAGATGAGGAGTGGCTCCAGATCAGGTCATTCAGGTCGATATTTTCTGCGGAAACACTTCGCCGACAAGCACCAACTGGTTACAGCGGCATTACGACTTTTCAGACTGGGCTTCTGCCGGATGTGCTTCCCGAAAACGTTCCAGGTTGCGATACGTTTCGGTGTTGAAGTTGTCTTCAAACTTGTCCTTACCTGCAAACACGAACTGCATCCCCAGCGCTGTGTAGGACCGTATCGGTTCCAGATTGTTGAAGAACTCGGGGGCGATCTCGCGGAGTTTCCAGAGGCGGAACCAGGGAATCCCGGCGATATCGTGGTGTTCAACGTGTAAACCGGCATTGAACGTGGTCAGGTTGATCAACCGGCCGTAATGCGATGCCGTAGGCTGATAGTTCTTGCGTCCATGGAAATGCGAAATTCCCAGGACCCAACCCAGACAGTACGGATGAAGATAGCCTGTGAAAAACACCTGGCTGAACAACAGATAAACAAGCGGCATCCAGCCCCCGTACCAGAACAGCAGTCCATATACGGCAAAGCTGACAACCGGATAGACAACCGCGTACTTGCTGATTCCCTCTTTCTGGTATCCCGAGACCAGGTGTTCGTCGCCGAGAACCGCGAGCGTAAAGCGATTCGGTTCGAGGCGGCCAAGCAACAGCGATGTGAAGACATATAGCAACAATCCAAAAACGCTTCGCATCGCCTGCATCACGACCATGAACAAGGAATAGGGGACAAACAACGGCGATGTCCGGCGAGTCGCAAGGAAGTACGATCGCCGACGAGTCGTGAAGTCCTTTGTTGCACTCATGTCATTGTGGTGCACGATGTGCTCAATCCACCACGTGTGGTGAGCGGAAAGAAACATCGGAATCGACGTGACCATGAACAGATATCGATTCCAGAACTTCGACCGAAAGACGTTTAAATGGTCACATTCATGAGCCAATTGAAAGAGTGTGATGTTGAGGAGTGCACCAACGCAGTAGGCCGTCAGGATCGCAACCCACCACGGAAAGTGACTCATCGCAGCAGCGATGCCAAGTTGGATTCCCGCCATTAAGACGCACCAGACTGCCGTCAGCGGATAATAGCCAAACAGTTGCTTGATCTCTGGATGTGCCTGCAGCATTTCGCGAGCACGCTCGCGGTGCCAGACGGCGTCCGGTTTTTCTGCATCGGGAACCCGTTCACAAATATCGACTTCAAAGCCCGGAAAGACAGGCGCTGCACTGCCAAACATCCGCCAGGTCCATCGCGGCTTGAAACCACCCGGCAATACTGCTTCTGACGACACGATACTTCCTCCGTCGTAAACTGAGTGGGCAATTGCAGCCTTCGGCCCGGTAGGCCTGCTATCGGCCAGCTTCGCAACCGTCGACAGTTTAAGCACAATTGAGTCGTCGGTCGATGAATCCGCCGAAAATCAGTACATTCAAATCGGCACAACTTGGTATGGCATTGTTTTTATCATCGCGACGGCTGGAGCAAGCAACGTGACAAACGTAATGGTGACAGGAGGATGCGGATTCATTGGAACGTGGGTGCTGCACGATTTGCTCGCTCGAGGTGCAACGCCCATCGTCGTGGATCATCAACCGCAGCCTGATCGCTGGCAGCGAGTGCTTGGCGAGAATATTGATAGAGTCAAGCATGTCGACGTCTCTCTGCTTGATCCCGTCGGGTTGCAGGAAACGATCGAGCGATTCGACATTACGCGCATTATTCATCTGGCTGCGTTATTGACCCCGGCGTGTCAGCAGGATCCCTGGCTGGGGTGCCAGGTCAACGTACTCGGCAGCACGGCACTTTTTGAAGCCGCGCGTCGATCGCAGCGAATTCAGGGAATCTCATATGCCAGTTCGTATGCGGTTTACGGCCCCGAAGCCGTGGAGAGTGATCAGCCAAATCGACCGCCGACATTTTATGGGGCGTTCAAACAGGCTGTCGACCTGATCGTCGAGCAATATTGGCGACACTATCAGGTCGCTTCAGTCGCAGTCCGCCCTCATGTCGTCTATGGCCCTGAACGCGATCAGGGACTTACCGCTGGACCATCTTTGGCTGCCCGAGCCGCTGTCAACGGGGATGAGTTCACAATCGGCTATCGGGGACGCGTCGGGTATGACTATGTTGAGGACGTCTCGTCCGCGTTTGTTCGCGCAGCCTTCGAATGTCCTCCAGGCGCAACGGTCGTGGATCTGCCAGGCGAGTTGGCAACGACGGAAGACTTCGCCCAGGCGATTGTCCAAGCCGTCCCCGCATCCGCAGGCCGAATTCACGTGGACGGCCCGTCGATCCCCGCCAATATTCCACCGCGCCCCAATTTCATCGCAAATCTGTTTCCAGACTGGCAGCCAACACCGCTAATGGACGGAGTTCGCAAAACAGTCGACTACTACCTCGATCGCCTCTGAAGTCACCTATTCAACGGTAACACTCTTTGCCAGGTTGCGTGGCCGATCAACATTGCATCCTCGCAGGATTGCGATGTGATAGGCGAGCAATTGCAACGGAATGGATGTCACGAGTGGCTGAAGGTACTCATCCACATCAGGAACATAGATCACGTCGTCCGCCAGCTTGGCAATTTTGTCATCGCTTTCGCAGGCGATTGCGATGACGGGGCCTCGCCGGGCTCGAACTTCTTCAAGGTTACTCATCACCTTAGGATAGATCTGGCAGCGCGGCGCGATGAAGACGCTGGGGGTTTCTTCGTCGACCAGTGCGATCGGTCCGTGCTTCATTTCCGCGGCAGGATAACCTTCCGCGTGAATGTAGCTGATTTCCTTCAGCTTCAAGGCCCCTTCGAGCGCCACAGGGAAATTGTACAGGCGACCAAGGTACAGGAAATTTTCGGCCGTGTAGTACTTGCGGGCCACTTCCTTGACGGCTTCATTGCATTCAAGTGTCTTGCGAATTTTGTCTGGCATATCTCGCAAATGACTGATGATCCGCTTGCCGGCCGGGTATGACAGGTGTCGCATTCGTCCCAGAAACAGGGCCAGCAATGTCAGGACCGTCACTTGTGATGTGAAGGCTTTGGTTGAAGCGACGCCGATTTCAGGTCCGGCATGCAGGTAGATCCCACCGTCAGCTTCACGTGCGATCGAAGACCCGACGGTATTGCAGATGGCTAATGTCGGATGGCCTTTACGCTTGCATTCTCGCATGGCGGCGAGTGTATCTGCCGTTTCACCGCTTTGGGTGATGGCAAAAATCATTGTTCGATCGGAAAGGGGGGGATTTCGGTATCGCAATTCGCTGGCGTATTCGACTTCAACGGGGATGCGAGCGAATTCTTCGAGCAGATATTCGCCAACCAGACCAGCGTGCCAACTGGTTCCGCAAGCGGTCAGCACAATCCGGTCAATCCTTCGCAGGTCCTGGGGCTCCATGTTCAGGCCGCCGAACTTGGCCGTTGCCTCATCGTCGTCCAGGCGACCTCGCAACGCATTTTCGATGGTCTGCGGTTGCTCATAAATTTCCTTGAGCATGTAGTGCTCAAATTCACCCAGGTCCGTGTCCTGAGACGTCTGCTCCAGGAACTTGATCGAAGGGGTCTGGGCACCACTGTGCTGGTGCTTGAGCTTGAATTCCGATGCTGTAATGATCGCGATTTCGTGGTCATTCAAGTAGACAACTTCGTCGGTATGTCCAACCAGCGGGCTGGAATCACTCGCCAGATAATGTTCATTTCGACCAATACCGACGACAAGAGGACTGCCGAGTCGTGCGGCGATGAGCATATCCGGGACATCGCGGAACATAATCGCCAGGCCGTAGGTTCCTTTGACTCGCTTGATTGCTGCTTCGACGGCCCGCAGGCACGTCTGCGAGTCCGCAGGATCGCCGCCTAACTTGATTTCTTCGCTCAGATGATGCGCAATGAGGTGCGCTGCGACTTCGGTATCGGTCCCTGTCCGAAATACGTAACCGATTTCCTGCAATTGACTTCGAAGAGACGCGTAGTTTTCGATAACGCCGTTATGAACAACGACAACTTCGCCGTTTCCACCGGTGTGTGGATGCGAGTTCACATCACTTGGCTCGCCATGAGTGGCCCAGCGTGTATGGCCGATACCGGTCGTTCCGTTCACAGGTTGCTGCTTGACGAGTTCTGCAAGTTGACCGACGCGGCCCGTCTTCTTGCGGATGGCAATCGCATCGCCATTCTGAATTGCGACCCCAGCACTGTCATAGCCACGATATTCGAGACGGAAAAGACCCTCAATCAGGTAGTCGTACGCTTGCTTTGGTCCCACATATCCGACAATTCCGCACACGGGCGTATCTCCTGAACGACAAAAAGCGAACTGATCGAAGTCTGTGAATCGTCGGATCTCCGACGCCCCCAATCCCACCACAACCGCACGCAAATGCCGGACACTGCCACCAACCCCCCGGCTCGCCGCAGGGCTATAACAGAGATCAGGAGAAAAGGTCAACCTGAACTTTTGCTCAATCAATCCCATCATCAACCAGCATCGCAACGACTTTTCAACAATCGCGCGGTCAACAAATGGCAATCGCAACCCGAATTTGACACTCCAGCAGAAACTCCTATCCAACCTGTGCAGACTATTTTGACGCACTGCAACCACAAAAGTGATTCGCGTGAATTGCCTCGAAATCATCCTGTCAGCCACCCGAATCGGCAGGGGGCGAATCAATGCCAATGAGGCGTGTTGCGTTATTGTACATCGAGCGTCTCATCCATTGTTTGCTGGCAATTATGATTCTACTGTCAGGTGTATTGAATCTGGCTTGTGATGGCGTTCTCGCCCGAATCGATATTGACACTATGGTTAGCCCCTCTGGCAAACTAACCCATGGCGTCATATGCAGTTTTGACGAAATTCGGCGAGAAGATTGTCGAGGTGAATTGAAAACCAATTCATTCCTAGGTAGGTTAGACACAATCAGATGTGGGCCAAACTATTTCTTCAAAGAAAGGTCATTAGCATGTCACGAGGGCAGGCAGGCTTCAGTGTTGCCGACTTAGAGCGCATCCTGGACGAACGCAAGAGTCAACTTCAGGATCTGGCCAAGCGCCGCGACGCTGCTCAGAAAGAACTTGATAAACTGGATGCAGAAATCCAGGAAATCGTCGGAGAAGGCGGGACCATTGGCCGCGTTCGCCGCCGCCGACGACGAGTCAAGAACGAAATGTCCCTGCGCGCTGTCGTGCTGGAGATTCTCGGCAAGAACAAGAAGGGATTCACGCTGGCCGATTTGGCCGGTAAAGTTACCGAGACTGGCTACAGAAGCACCAGCCGGAACTTCCGCAACGTGCTGTATCAATGCCTGTATAACACTGAAGGAATCGTTCACGACGATGCTTCAGGCTGCTATCGCCTTGAGCGCTAGTCATTCTGACTTTAAAGACAGATCTCTCAGCCGCGTCGAATTTCGTCGCGGCTGTTTGTTTTTATCTGACGTCTTCAAGGACGTTGGCGATCCGTAGAATCTATGCCATGAATATGCGGAGTCAGCAGCCCTGAGTTCTGCCAGGCAGCTACTCCTCAAACATGCCAACAACCTCATCGCAGGTTGACAGAACAACCCTCGTCAAAATCTTGAGGTTCAGGCGGCACCGCCGACTAGCTGTCAATTCTGCGGTTCCCCCTTTGCGCCGGCGTTTGACAGCGGTACCATATTTCTCGATGGAGTGTGTCGATTCTGGCCGCATGATGTCATGTGGCGGCAGAAACGAACTTGGCGCAAGGACGCGGACGCTGGTATGACTGTTCAGGGTAGTTCCCTCGAATCCGATCTCGTAGTCTTACGAGAACGCGTGAATGCGCGGCTGGCTCATTACGTCGGCTCCGATTCCTGCACTTCAGTGGCCGATTGCCCACCGAAACTGCGTGAGTCAATGGCCTATAGCCTGCTCGCAGGAGGAAAACGCCTGCGGCCTCTGCTGGTTCTGCTCACCGCCGAAGCGTGCGGTGGCGAAGTCGATGCCGCGCTTCCCGCAGCCTGTGCCATCGAAATGGTCCATACCTATTCCCTGATCCACGACGATCTTCCGGCGATGGATGACGACGACGTTCGCCGTGGGCGTCCAACAAACCACAAGGTTTTCGGCGAAGCGATGGCGATCCTGGCTGGAGACGCTCTACTGACCTTGGCGTTTGAAA
>Ga0194055_10001052_pt1 | contig 22437 bp, 13 predicted proteins | sample SepL449m_MetaG_FD_155482 | JGI IMG/M metagenome (GOLD analysis project Ga0194055, IMG submission 155482) | Anoxic zone freshwater microbial communities from boreal shield lake in IISD Experimental Lakes Area, Ontario, Canada - Sep2016-L442-9m | ecosystem: Environmental > Aquatic > Freshwater >... | reverse complement strand
GTACGACCGCCAACAGGATTGCCAGCGCGAGACAAGCCGAGTTGCCCATGAAAGTGCGACCTGTAGTGTTTGGACCGGGAAAACGGGGTTTTCCGAAGTTTCGGCATTTTCCAACGGCGCCAACCAGTATTGCCGGGACAAGCCATACAGTTTGCCGCGCGTTTGCCCCATGAAACGCTCAGCGCGTTCGGCGCGGGTCTCCCGACCCCGCCGAAACGACCGACCGAAGGTCTCCGCGTTTTTCTTCAGAAGAATACTGCAACCTATTGCCGCATTGCCGGTTGCGATCAAACATAGGACAGTGAGGACTGCCAGAAATAGCCATTCACATTGATGATTCTTGTCATCAAATCACTCTAATTCCAACTCCGCAACGGCGGCCGGGTGATCAGAAGCCTCGTTGTCTACGAATTGGCCTGAGCGACTTCGAAATCCACGAGCCAGGATCCAGTCGATGGGAAGTCGCCCTCGAGCACCTCCCGGCGCATCCTTCAGCGGATCAAGCACATCCGGCCGTGCGAGCAGCGATTTCAATTGGGGGTCTTCGCGATCAGAATTCAAATCCCCCATCAGGATTGCAGGAGCCTGCAGACCTGTAAAAAGTGCGAGCACCGCTTGTAACTGTCGTTCACGGTCCGACTGGCTGTCGACATGGACGGACAGCACTTGTACAGGTCGGTTCTGGAATTCGAATTGAACCAAGGTAGCCGTTCGAAAGGCCTTGCCTCGCAATCCAGCGAGCGGCAGTCGATGGATTTGAGTGATCGGAAGACGCGTCAGCACCGCGTTCCCAAAGTGGTCATTCCACCAACGCCGTTCAGTCGGAACGAAGGCCGACTGCATTCCCAATCTCTGTCCCAGCTCAGCCCCCTGGTCACGTCCCAGCGATTCGTGCCATGTTCCACGAACCTCGTTCAACCCCAGCAGATCGGGGGGAGTCGAAAAGACGGCGGCTGTTCGAGCCAGATCGAAACGCCGGTCCCGACCTCGCCCGCTGTGAATGTTGAAGGTTGCCACACGTAGAACGTCCGTGCGAGATGTCGCGAGTGGTGCTTCGCCACTCAGAACGATCGGCTGCGTCGGATCGGCTGGTACGGTCCGTGAACCATTCCAGATGATCACCGACAGCACCACTGCGGCAACGACGGCACCTGACGAGTATTTCCGGAGAAATCGATGCCAGACGGATTGTGACGAGGGAGCGGTGACGATGTCAGTACTCATTGCGACTTTCAGATTCTCGCCGATTCCAACACGGCTGGTGGTCGCGATCGGCGAGCAATCGCGTTTCGAATCGCACCGAGTGCATCCGGGGTACCGTTCAATCGCCCGCACAAGGCGGCCGTACTGGCCCGGTAGTCGTCCAGACGCGACAGGAATTTACTCAAATGAACACTGGACAAGGTTTCCAGTGTCGTCCAGTCCCCGGCCCCCATCTGTTTGAGGAAACAAGCATTAATCTGCTGCTCGTGATGCATCTCTTCAGGGATCGCGAAGACTGGCTTGCCAAGAAACAGCGACTCCCCCAGCAGTTGATTTCCTGCGGCACTGACGAGCGCCGCACAACTGGCAAGATCATTGACGAACCGCTGTTCGTTAATGGCATGAAAGGTCACACGTCCCTGCTGCGGACGTTCGCCCAGTCCGTAAACTCGCACATCCCACCCGGACCCGGACAGTGTTTCCAGGACACGCGGCGGCGTGTTCGCCCGCAAGTAGGAAAGGAGAAAATTGCCTTGTTGAGGGACCGTTGCGACGAGATCTTCTCGCAGCATGGGGCCGACCTGCCGCACATGGCCGAATCCCGGTTTCAGAGGCGGACTGTAAAAGGATGACGCAACCGCTTCGTAGTCTCCGCGACCGTAATAGCAGCGGATCGACCAGCTCATCCACCATGCATAGCGTCGCAGCATCAGCGGCAGCGATCGCAGGTCGTAGGCGAGCAGCACGTGCTGATGATCAATACTCATCAGGGGGACGCCCGCTTTTCGAGCCGCTCGCGGTAACGACGGTTCAAAGTCCGAAATACACAGGTCGGGTTGTTCAGCCTCGATCCGCCGATGAAGTGCATCGACCAGTTGCGGCAGTTCGCGGCGAGCGTAACTCAATCCGTACCCGATGGACTTGAATAGATCGAGCTTGCCGCCGGTGTAATGGAATTTGATGCCGGGAATCCGCATCAGCCGCACGTTTTCGACAGACTGTTCTTCGCCATACGATTTCACAAGGAAGTCGTACGCTTCGTCTGGAGCGAACAAGACCAGTTCGTGGTCGTGCCGCAGGTGCTCCACCAGCGTCCGGACTCGGACTGCATGTCCGCGTCCTTCGCCCGCCATGCTGTAGAAAATTTTCGCCATCGTTGGTCTTCCTCCATGAGGTCCAGGTCGAGTGCGAATGCCACCGCATTTCCATCACGCCAATGGCTTCTTGCCGATAAACAGATAATACGGTGCTCGAACAAACGGAAGATAGGGTACCTTGCCCCGATGTTGTTGCAATGTCAATGTTTCGAACCGGCTTTGCAGGTACGGAATATGATCTCCGTTCAGGAAGACATTGTCGTTAGCAAACCACGTCGGCCAGAACGTCCGAGTTGACCAGGCGTGCTTTGTCAGACCGTCTGCAGGCCACTTGCGAGCGACGAAGAAATCAACAACTCCCAGCATCCCACCCGGTTTGAGCATCCGGACAGCTTGGTCAAGTGCCAGGAACCAGTCGGGAATCATCGTCAGGGAATACGAGAACGTGACGATATCGGCGGCGCCTTCGGGAGGCAGGAATTTGGTGGCGTCGGCATGTACCGTCGAAACATTCTGCCAGCCCCGCGCGGCGATTCGCTGGTCTGCGACTTTCAACAGCGAGGAGCTCAAATCCACCAGATACGCCTTGGAAAAATCTTTCAGGCGGTCTCCCCAGTTCTCGGCGTTCTCACCGGTTCCCGCTCCCATGTCGACCCAGACACCCCCCGGGGCTGTTGGCATCGCGGCAAACAATTCTTCGCGCCCGTGTAGCAGTCGTTTGCGGAACGCATCATATCCCGCCGCCTGGCCCGAGTAGAAATTTTCGAGCCGTTCTTCGTGAGTCTTCCCACGCCCCCCCGTGACGGCCATATGCCAGAGAATTTTGAGGTCGCTGAAGAATCCCCCTTTGGACGAGGCGGGGTTGGTCGCCGGATCTGCTTTGGTCACGAAGTAAGGTTCCTTTCACGCGGACGAACCACCAGGGAGGGTCGTCAGAATTTGTACGTTTGCCTCGATTGCCAATGTTCGCATCGCGTTTTTCGCGATCAGCACAAGTTGTCTCCGTTGCCATCATATCAACGGAGTACAAACGTCGGGAGTCGCGCGGGCGATCCGCATCGAGGTGCAACTACTGCTATGTCACCGTTCAATCATGCTGAACCTTCACGAAACGCCGCAAACGACCGCCACCAGTGCCGTTACAACCCAAATAATCGCTCGAAATTCACAGAGATTCGCCTGTTCGTTCATGCTCGGTTGAGAATCCGTCGTCTTTCTACGAACATAGGGAAATTCCCACGGCGGACATCGCATCGGTGATGACCATTGTGTGACCGAAATTGCGGATTGGTGAACTCTGAATTCTTCTTCCACGGATTGACTGCAACATGGTTGTCGAACGACTGAGCAAGACTTGGTTTAACCTCGTCCACGGGCGAAACATCGTTTACAACCAGTGCTGGGAAGATCCTCGGCTGGACCGAGTCGCTCTGGAACTGACGCCCCAGGACCGAGTCCTCGTGATTACCTCAGCCGGATGTAACGCGATTGATTACGCGCTGGCGGGTGCCGGTCACGTCCACGCTGTGGACATGAACCCCAAGCAGAATCATCTACTGGACCTCAAGTTGGTCGCGGCGAAGCATCTGGACTACGAAACATTTTTCCAGTTATTCGGCAAGGGAAACCTGCCCAACTGGATGTCCGTTTACCCCGAACGGCTGCGACCGCACCTTTCTCCCGAAGCGCGAGCTTTCTGGGATCGTAAGGGGGGGCTGTTCCGAGTCGGCCGACGGAAATCGTTCTATTTCCGCTGTACCAGCGGCACGTTTGCGTGGTTCGTAAACTATTACATCAATCGCGTCGCGAAAATGCGTGATGCGGTGAATGCCATGCTTGCCGCTGATAATGTCGAGCAACAGCGCAGCCTGTTCGAACAATATGACTTGGCCAAAAAGCTGTGGCGCCCAATGATCAAGTTCGCCATGAAGCGCGACGTCACGTTGTCATTACTCGGGGTTCCGCGAGCCCAGCGCCGCCAGATTGACGAAGGATATCCCGGTGGAATCCTGCAGTTCGTTGTCGACCGCGTGGAAGCGGTCTTTACGAAAATCCCGTTCAAAGACAATTACGCCTGGCGCGTCTACCTGACGGGCGAATACACCCCCGATGCCTGCCCGGAATATCTGAAGCCAGAAAACTTCGCAAAGTTGAAGGAAGGTGTCGCTGACCACGTGACGTCACACACCAATACCGTGCAGGGCTTCCTCGAGCAGTCGCAGCACCAGATTTCCCGGTTCATCCTCCTTGATCACATGGACTGGTTGTCGAAGGATCCCACGAAAAAAATTCTGACGGCCGAGTGGCAGGCAATCATGGACAAAGCGGCTCCCAACGCCCGAGTCCTCTGGCGCAGCGCGGGCCTCGACGGGACCTTCATCAATCCAATCGAAGTGAACGTAAATGGCCAGAAAAAGTCACTCGAACAGATCCTGCAGTACAACCATCCTCTGGCAATAGAACTGCACGCCAAGGATCGCGTTCATACCTACGGCAGTTTTTGTATCGCGGATGTCAGGAAATGAAGTGGCCAGCAGGCCACCGATATGCCTAAAATCTAGCTCTCCTAGCAAATTTATCAGGCACTCGATCGCAGCGGCCGATCGTGATGCGTCGATTTTGCCCACGGAAATCGCGTTGATTTGTGTCTATCGCTGACTTTCTCATTCGGCGGTAAACCGTTTGCTCAAGGATTCCACTCAACCAGGTCATCTGGTTGCGATCCGCTACCGATCCGCATCTGACAGGAACAATACAACGTGTTAGACATGAAACTCGCCCTGGGATTTCGTGAGGGCGATGCTGATCTTCAAGCTGGCGAGCGGAAGGAACTGCTGCGATACATCAATTTGAAACTCGCGGCTAACGGTTTGCCAACGGTGCATGCGGCGGGGGGTACGGAACTCGTAGCACTCGCGTCGGGCTTGTTGACCAATTTCCGCGAGAAAACTCGACTGCTGGATGATCATCGCTGTCCGATCGATCAACGCATCGAATCTTACTTGAACAACCATTTCGCTGACCAGAATTTGACCGAACCTCTGCGTGTTCCCGGTCGGGCGATGGTTCTGGACCGACACGGTTTGGCCCGCGAATTGTCACTGCCAGCGGACGGGGACGAATTCGAAAACGAGTTACTTCATTCCTACCGTATCCGGAACGGAGTTCTCCATAACCCTCGTTCCGATCGACGGACAACTGTCGGAACGTTTCATGTCTGCGAAGGGGGCCTCGCGATACCGGGGGACAAACGAGCTGTCCCGCGAAATACGTTTGTGGAACTGTTTCGCGCGGCGATGAATCCCCCCAAGGATCTGATGCTGGTGCCGTTTACGGCGAACCAGGCCGACAAGGCGCACTACTGGATGGCAATCATGCTCAGGCCAGTCGTCCGGCCTGCGGTGCCTGGATACTGCGCCGAAAAATCCATGGAAGTCCGGTTCTTTGCCCCCGGTTCGCTCGTCAGCAACCTGGACTTCGTCGAATCGATCTTTGGAAATGCTGGCGATCCATTTGTTCCCATCAACGATTCCGGCCTGGATGTCGACCACTGGTCAGGGCACACCGGCTGCGTCATCCTCGCACCACAACTCACCAGCCTGACCAAGCGAGAAGTTGGTCTCCCTCATATCAGCAAGGCGACAGATCGGCAGAAGCGCGATCGGATGTGCTGGGAAAACGAAACCGAGCTATACAATGATGGCGATGCGTTTAAGGTGACCTGCCGGACCGAAGACGGAGTGATCGTCACGATCATCGCGGACAACTATTTCGGTTACTGCAAAAAGGAAGTCAAAACTCAGATCAGCTACGCCGCGAATCTGATGGGTGGCGTTGAAGAAGAACATGCCGGCGGAGCACTCGTTTTCCCAAGCTGGAGCCTGGGAGAGGAGCTGCAGGTCAACAGCCGGCGATATAACGGCCGAACCTTCGAAGATGTCGTTCGCGAATACGGGGCATGGATCGACGTTAAGCCGGAAGGTTACGGCGTCGACACGAAATTCCCTGATCTGATTTACATCCCTGAAGATGCACGAGCCGATCTGCGTCAGCAGAATATCAGTTGGGTTCGGGACGAAAAAACTCTCGCGATCCCCTTGCTTCCCGGCAAGGTCTACATGGCTCCGTCCGGATACAAAGTGCGGATGGAAAAGCATCCGTCAGCACCGTCTTGGCGCATCATCGGAACCGCCGCTGAAGGAACATTTTGTCATAAGCCTTGTACCGTCAGTGGTGGTGGCAAGAGCGAAATAAGCAAATCGCTGGTTGATTACATGCAGTACGGTTCGGTGTTCGTCGCTGACATCGAACGCGATCTGGATCTTGTACAGCAGATCTTCGACTTCAGTTTCGACAACCGGTGGACTTCAGAAGCAAAACAGAAGCAAAACTATCAACTGTATCCGAGCCGCTCGATCCTTAGCCCGAAGCGATCGCTGGGAAGCGTTATCAAGCTGCTCACCCCATCCGAGGAAGAATACACCCCGGAATACAATGCATGGCTGAAATCGATTCCGGACCACATTTACGCACTCGTCTACGCGATCAAGCGATTCTATAACCCAGCCTGGGGAAATGATTGGCGACGGCATTTCAGTGTGAATTTCGTCAACGGCAGCCCCGGTCACGAATTCAAACTGCACGATCGGCAGATCGTAGGAACGTACTTGCGCGTCGGTCTGTCGGGCGAGCATGGCTGGCGTACATTCAAGGTACGCCAGGACTTTGCCGCTGCATCTAAAGTGCAGAACGAAGATGATATCAGTGCCTCAGTGGTCGTCCCATCACGGCGGTTGAATGATCTGGCTCCGACCCGTCCACTGATCAACGATCAGCGGCAGACGGAGCTGGAACCGACCGCGATGAAGTTCGTCACCAATTGCGAGTACCGGCTGTTCCAGCGTCCTGATGATGCCATTCATCGAGGATTCGACAAGCAGGCCGAAGCGGATATGGCACGCAGCGATGTGAACTTCATTTCGAATTTCGAACCGATGTCGCGTGCCGATGTCGCGGATATGATGAACAAAGTCGTCGACTTCGACGCCTTCACCGCTCCGATGAAGCGGCTGCTGGAATCGGTGCTGGAATCGGACTCGGGTTACATCGTCTGCTCGGACAACCCCCGCCGAGTGGGTGGAATTCCCTCGAAAAACCCTCGCTATCTGCAGGACCGGCCCGATGTGGTCCGGCCAATCGACCGTTACGTCGGAGAAATGGGAACACGCTTCTGGCGCAAGATTCCGGCACATCAACCGGTCCACCTGCCTGTGAATGCCGTCCTGTCTGGCCGACGCAACAATCCTCCTGAAAAGGCCAAGGGGATTCGCAGCCTGGCGGTCTACAACCCGATCCACTACCAGGAACTGCCCGAACTGTTCATGGACTATATCTGTTCGTTGACGGGAAAATCGCCGTCAACGACGGGTGCCGGAAGTGAAGGAGCCCTGACGAAAGGTCCCTTCAACGCAGTCATTCCGACGGCAGACATCAACACCGCACTCGTTTCGATGATCCTGACCGATCTGCCGGGATACTCGACAGCAGCCGGACATATTGGTCCTTCCGCACGCTTCGACCACGATATCAGCCTGCTGGTCCCCGAAGTCTGGAGCCGCATGTCGCCTGACGAGCGAGATCCTCAACTTCTGATTCGTGAACGGCTGCTGGAACCAATCAAGAACTTTGAGTTCAACGGAGAAACCATCCCCGCCTCGCGACTGGGATACCGGATCACGGATCGATTTATTCGCCGATACTTCGGTCGAGTTTTCGACAATCCTGACAAGGTGTTCGACCGAGCTATCCTGCAACCGGAAACACAGGATCTGGAGTCGTTCGCGGACGGAATCAAATACATTGTCGAAGCACAGCAGCGGTCTGCCCAGCAGTATTTTGACGATGGTTCGATCGAACTCGCCTGCCCACCTTTGCGAGCGTTGCTATCGATCATGGCCTTCGGGACCTTCGAAGGAAAGACCGAGCGTGACCCTGCGATTCGGCAGATGTTCACGAAAGAAGCACTGTTGTCGAGCGACTGGTATCGCGAACGATTACTGACTCAACAAAAGCGGGATCTGCAGCTTTGGGAACGCCATCAGAATTACCTGAAGCAGTATCAGCAGGATCGTCCAAACGCTGACCCCGCCGTGCGCGAAGCAATTCACCACCGTTTGCTAATCGTCACATCGGAACTGGACCGGATCCAGCAACCGGCTTATGTGGACGAACTCTTCGGAACGCTGGGGGCAGAACCGCGTCTTTAGTTTGAAGCATCAATGACACAGAAAGTCCCGAGAAATCGGGACACGTGCGGAGGTGATAATCGTTGATGATCTCTGGATACGCGGAATTCTTACGAATGCAGCTACGAGAAAACGGTTAACAAACGAGGCATACCACACCGCCGAGACATTGGCCTTCAAGGTGGCATCACATGGATTCTGGAGCGATCTCTTCGGCAGATTCCCATGACATGGGAACAGCAGGCCTGGCAGGCCGGAACGTGCTCGACATCTCTGTTGTTCGAGCCCTGAGCCATCGGTCCAACGTGCGTGGCTTCGTTCGTTTCGGATCTCATCTGCTTGTGATGGGGATGACCGGTACCCTCGTCTGGCTGGCGCAGCCGAACTGGTGGCTGATGATTCCCGCGATGGTACTGCATGGTTTCACCATCGTCACAATGTTTGCCCCCATGCACGAATGTGTTCATCGCACCGCATTCTCCAATCGCACGCTCAACGAAATCTTCGGCTGGGTGGCGGGTGTCCTGAGCTTCTACAATTTCACCTACTATCGCCATTACCACACCTGGCATCACCGGTACACGCAGGATGCCCAGCGTGACCCGGAGTTGATGACCCCCAAGCCGCAGTCGATCTGGAGCTACCTTCTCGAAATCAGCGGGATCGCATTCTGGTTGTGGAGACCGACGCAGTTCCTTGGCCTGGCTCTTGGTCGAGCCACGCGATATCCGTTTGTGCCCGCCGACGCGCGCTGGACGATTGCGTTATCGGCCGGAGCTCAACTGGGGATTTACGTGGCGGGAATTGTTTCAATTGCCCTGGGATATCCGTATGTCTGGCTATATTGGTTCCTCCCTGCAATTCTCGGCCAACCGCTGCTGCGGGCGATTTTGATTGCCGAACATACTGGATGCAGCATGGGCGAAAACGGGCTGACAAACACTCGCACGACATTGACCAATCCACTGGTACGACTGGTGATGTGGAACATGTCATTCCATACGGAGCACCACCTGTATCCGTCGATCCCGTTTCATCAGCTTCCCAGCGTGCATCAGCAGTTGCGTGAAAAATTGCGGCATCTTTCCCCGAACTACGTGGCTGCCAACCGGACTGTCATTCAGTCCCTCGGTACTGTTCCGAGTGAGGAATGATGGCCGACTACGAAGTTTTCAAGCTGCCGGACTTTCTCCTGCAGAGTGGCGTGACGCTGACTGAAGCGACCCTGGCCTATAAAACCTATGGGACGCTCAATGCGACTCGATCGAATGCGATTCTTTACCCGACATCCTACGCAGCTCAACACACTGACATTGACTGGCTGATCGGCCCCGATCGAATCCTCGACTCGACCCAGTACTTCATTATCATTCCCAACATGTTCGGGAATGGTCTGTCTTCGTCACCCAGCAACCTTGCAGATCAATTCATCAACCACGACTTTCCCGTCTTCACACACATCGACAACGTCGCTGCACAGCGACGATTGCTCATGGATGTCTTTGGTATCGAACGACTGGCCCTGGCCTATGGCTGGTCGATGGGAGCACAGCAGGCACTTCACTGGGGAGCCCTCTACCCTGAATGCGTCGAGCGGATTGCAGCAGTTTGCAGTGCCGCGAAAACGTCGCAACACAACCTTGTATTTCTGGAAGGACTGCGCGCGGCGCTGTGCACGGACCCGGCCTGGAACGGTGCCTGCTTTGTCGCCAAACCCGAACGGGGACTGCGAGCTTTCGGCCGGATCTACGCCGGTTGGGCGTTGTCCCAGGCCTTTTACCGTGAACAGAAACACCTTGATCTCGGCTATGCGTCTCTGGAGGATTTTCTGATCCGTGACTGGGAAGCCAGCTTCCTGCGGCGAGATGCGGCTAACCTGCTGTCGATGATTGAGACCTGGAAGCGATCCGACATCAGCGACAACGAACAGTATGCCGGAGACCTGCCCAAAGCCCTGAATTCAATCCGCGCCAAGACACTGATCATGCCGGGTAGCCACGATTTGTATTTCACTCCCGAAGACAGTCTGGCAGAAGCTCGACTGATTCCGAATTCACAGTACCGACCGATTCCCTCGGTGTGGGGACATCGGGCCGGAAACCCAAGTAAGAATCCCGAAGATCAACAGTTCCTGAAATCCGCCATTGCCGAACTGCTGAGCGCTTAGCAGCCGGTCAAATTCGTCGTTGCCTGTTCTGTCGATGTGTCTGTTGTTCAACCTGCTTCTATCGGGACAAGCCCGAAGGGAGGAGTCACAGCCATCGAGCAAAGCCACGCGTGCTTGACCGGCTGATGCAACTCCGGCCAGACCTCCTGATTGAGAGTTGAGCCGATGACGCTGCAAGAAAAAGCCGAACAACTGGGCATCCGATACTTTCTCATTTCGTATTCCGATTTGTTTGGCACCGCACGTTCCAAACTGATTCCCACACAGGCCATCAACGAGATGTCCAGGATCGGTGCGTCGTTCGCGGGGTTTGCTACGTGGCTCGATATGACGCCCGCCGATCCTGACGTCTTCGCATACCCGGATCCCGACAGTCTGATTCAGCTTCCCTGGAAGCCCGAGGTTGGCTGGCTGGCGGCCGATCCCTGGATGAACGGCAAGCCCGTCGCCCAGGCTCCGCGGAATGTGTTGAAGAAGTCACTGGCTCGTGCAGCCGAGCGTGGGTACCAGATGCGGACGGGAGTGGAATGTGAGTTCTTCCTTTTGACTCCTGACGGACAAGCGATCTCTGATCCTCGCGACGAACAGTCCAAACCCTGCTACGACCAGCAAGCCCTGATGCGCCGCTTCGATCTGATCTCCGAGATCTGCGATGCTCTGATCACGCTCAACTGGGAGCCCTATCAGAACGACCACGAGGACGCGAACGGGCAATTTGAAATCAACTGGAAATACTGCGAAGCGCTGCTGACAGCCGACCGTCAGACATTCTTCAAATACATGGTGAAGTCATTAGCCGAGAAGCATGGGATGCGAGCCACATTCATGCCCAAACCCTTCTCGAAGCTGACAGGCAACGGTTGCCACATTCACGTTTCGCTGTGGGACCGGGAAAAGGGGGCCAATCTCTTTCATAGTGACGTTGACAAGGAGGGTCTGTCACCGCTTGGCTACGACTTCCTCGGGGGTGTGCTTCATTCCGCAGAAGGATTGTGCGCGATCGTTAACCCGACGGTGAATTCCTACCGCCGCATCAATGCACCACGAACGACATCCGGAGCCACCTGGTCTCCCAGCACGATCAGCCACACAGGCAACAATCGGACTCACATGATCCGAATTCCGGATGCCGGCCGATTCGAACTACGGCTCTCGGATGGTGCCGCGAACCCCTACCTGATGGCCGCAGCGCTCTTGGAGGCAGGTCTGGACGGCATCGACAACCACCGCGACCCTGGTCCCCCACTCGATATGAACGCGTACTTGCACCCGCATCGGATCGAGAGTATGCGCCAGCTTCCTGACAATCTTCAGGACGCCCTGCGCGCCCTGGAATCCAATGCGATTCTGACCGCAGGACTGGGTGAGGAGTTCACGTCGGCCTATTTGAAACTCAAGCGAGCCGAATGGCGGGACTATGCCAACCACGTCTCTGCGTGGGAACTCAGCCATACGCTCGACTGCTGATTACCGATTACGTTCGGATGCAGACTCGATGCATTGAATTTACGGCACAAACTCCGGCCGGCACGTTGTTCGACGACGGGGTGGCCCAGACATCGCTTTGGATGTCTGGGTGAGGCAGGAGCAAGAGGAAAGAAACGGCACGATCAGTCCACCAAGCAAACCGGGCCACCCTGCCAGGATTCCGTTGACCACGTCATGAATCTGGATGTCGTCTTTAGACTTCAGATGAGCGATCAGATGATCCACTTCGTTCTCAAAATGATCCGGCCCGACATCGTCCGTACCAGGGTCGTCTTCGTTGTCCTGGTTGTTGAAATCATCCGTCAGCGTGATCGTTTCCGTCGAGTCGATCGACTGGCCATCACCCAGATCCCCGTGCGATACGATCGTGATCGACAGGCTATCATCACCCGAGTCTGATTCAGAAAGCGAGTCGTCGAACGTGTAGTGATCGCCATCATCTCTCAAGTCGGCACCAAACTGCTCCTGATCGGCAATCACGTCGGAAATGGATTCTTTCCCGTCATCGTGCATTCCGCCCGTGATCGTCGCTGTCGAAACCCCATCCGTGATGGTCATCGATTTCGTACCATCGATGTGGAACTTGTCCTGATCGTTGTCCTGATCCAGACTGCGGTCCGTATTGCGGAATTCGCCTTTGGCCGGATCGGCCATGGCGCCGAAGGTTGGGTCGTACCCATACAGGGCCAGGTCTGTATCGTTGTAACCGCCGTCGTCATCATCTGTCGAATGGTATTCGTCGTGTCCGGTGATGGTCGTACCACCCGATGTGGAGTTCGTATCCACACTGGTATCGTCCGTCAGCCTGGATTTGGACTGTCCGTCAGCGGAAATCGTGCGAATCCGGAACTGGGATGGCATCTGCGCGGAATCGGTACTGACCGAGCCGAACATGTCATACGTGTATTCGTCAGTCCCCTCATCCTGATAGTGTTTGACGTCGGTGACGGTCGTCGAGACACCTGCTTCCGATGTCGTCGAGGAAGCCAATGCGACATTGTGATCCGAGTACTGATCTGAACCGGAACCGGAATCGCGGAATCTGGCGTAGGACGACGTAATCTGGCCGGATGAGTCCACCGACATCGTACCGCCCGCCTTCGCCTTATAGAAATCACTCCCCTTCAGGTCTCCACCCCCGGACATTGCCGAGCCATTCTGACTCCATTGACGCTCATACGCCTTATTTCCAAAGGCTTCGTAATGGAATCCTGCAGTGGTCTCGCCGTTGGTTGTGACGCCCCATTGATCAAACGACATCGTGCCATCGTTGACCTGCTGAATCCCGACGCTGCGGCCACCGGAGCCAGAGCCGCCGCTGGAATTCGTTGACACCGCGTGAGTCACCCAACCGGAATTCGTTTTCGAGACAGAATTGTAACCCGTATCACTGTACCCGGAGACGGTCGAGTTTGTGCTGACACTGTCCCGCGTCCAATCCAGCGTCGCCATCGAACCAGTTCCACCGGCACCAATTGTGGCAACGACTTCATACCTGTGAATATGTGTGCGCACGTAGACGGTCGAATTTCCGGGGCTTGAAGTGCTGCGTACTTCGTAGTTCGAATCCTGCACGTTCATGTTGATCATCGTGACCCCGTTCACTGTCGATGACTCGAAATGATAGATCGGGGCAACGGTCACGCTGTCGGTCATCGTGTTCACGGTTCCGTCCGTTGTATAGACAGGATGCGGAGTGAACACGCCCGGAACTTCCGGGATCCCGAAATTGATATTGCTGACGTAAGAGTTGTAAAGCATGTTCGTTGCAGGGACGACGCCATAGCTAAAGTTGTCGTCGGCAGAGAGATACACTCCCCCTGCTGTGCCTCCAGGGACGGCGGGCAGCAGCACGGTCTGGCTGGCCGGGGTTGACTGCGACGATGCAACGGCATTCGTCACGACGACATCAGCCGATCCGGTGAGTCCCATCGGAGTGGAAGCCATGATCGTGGTCGGGGATACGACGATGAAGGCGGTGTTCTTGCCGCCAATCGTCACCGCAGAGACGTCCAGAAAATTCTGGCCGGTAATCATGATCAGATTTGTTGGCGTGGTAGTACTCGAAGCGACCTCTGTAATCACAGGGGGTTCACCCGGAGCAACGTATTGAAATCGATCCGCGTTGACTGCTGCTGACGCGCCGGCCGCTGTCACTAACAGCACATCGACTGTTCCCGACGCATGTGGAGGTGCGACGACGGTGATCGAGGTATCCGAGTTCACCGTAAAACTGCTCGCCGCGACGTCGCCGAACACGACGGAAGTCACATCTGTCAGGTGCAATCCCTGAATGAAGAATTCCTTCCCGCCGGACGTTGAGTCTGCTGCGGTCGTCATCAGGACGACTTGCGGATCACCTGTGTCCGTCGAATTCGAACCTCCTGTCGCTCCGCCATTTCCTCCGCCGGTTCCCCCCATTCCGCCGCCTGAGCCACCGCTTCCGCCGTTGTTATTGGCCTGAAACGTGAACAGATCGGCCATCGTCGCCTGGGAAGTTCCGTCTACCGTTGTCACGACGACGTCAACCGTCTGAGCCGTTGAAGCGGGCGTTGTTGCCGTGAGTGTTCCATCCGAATTGACGGTGAATGAACTCGACACGCCTCCGAACGTCACGGATGTGGCACCGGCCAGATTCGTTCCCGAAATGGTGACAGCGGTCCCTCCTGACGTGGAACCGGTCGATACGCTCAACCCAGTCACTGACGGAGCTGGAGCGACGTACGAGAACTTGTCGGCAAGGCTCACTGCGGATGTCCCGTCGGGAGAAGCAACAGTGATGTCGACTGTACCACGCGATTGAGCCGGAGCCGTGGCCGAGATGGAATTCGGGCCGTTCACCACGAAATTTGCAGCCACTGAACCGAAGTAGACCGCAGTGACTCCCTGGAAATTCGAACCGTAGATCGTCACCGTTAAACCACCGCCGACAGGAGAACTATTTGTGGACAACCCGGAGATGGAGGGGTCAGCGGAGATGTACGTGAACTGATTCCCCATGGAGGGGGAAGTCCCCGCACTGTTCGTGACTTTCACATCGACAACACCAGCCACGGCAGCCGGTGTGACCGCCGTAATAGAATTTGCCGAGTTCACTGTGAACGAAGTGGCCTGCTGGTCTCCAAACCAGACGGCGGTGACGTTCGTGAAGTTCGCTCCCATGATCGTGACCGATGTTCCACCAGTCACGGAGCCGCTATTGTTCATCAACGACATGATCAAGGGGGGCGAAACGGGTGTCGTGAAGATCAATGTGTCGGCGGCGTTGATCTGCGATGTTCCCACTAACGTGGAGACCTGCACATCGACCTGTCCCGACATATGAAACGGCGTCACCGCCATGATCGTTGTCGGAGACATGACGGTAAAGCTTGAGGCGGCAACACCACCGAACGAGACACCACTGACATCATTGAACCCTGTTCCCGTGATTGTGACCGTATCACCACCCGAGACTGTCGCGGTGCCGGGTGTCACGCTGCTGATGGTTGGGGACGAGTTCGAATCTCGAAACGTGAACTTGTCACTCATGGTGATGCTGGATGCTCCCGTGGGGGAGACTACGATCACGTCAACCATCCCCTGCAGATGCATCGGAGTGACAGCCGTCAGTGACGAATCGGAATTGACGGTAAAAGATGAGACGACCGCTCCACCGAACAACACCTGTGTTGCGGTGCTGAATCCGCTCCCGCTGATCGTGACGGACGTACCACCCCCTGTTGCTCCTTCATTAACAGAAAGTCCCATCACGGTGGGTGGCGTTGGCATCGTCATGCCATAGCCACCCGAGCCGCTTCCTGAGGAACCGCTGGCAGGGGACACTGTCAGTGTGACGGTCGCTGTTGCCTGGTCACCTGCTGAGTTGGCGACGGTGTACGTGAACGACTCGGTACCTGTGAACCCATATGACGGAGTGAACAACAGCTTGTCGGGGTGCGGTGTCATGCCGTACATCGCCGACATGCTGTCGTGCTGAATCGAAACCGATCCTGACATCGGAGTGGAGACCGACACGATCGACATCTGGCCGCCAGTGCTGGTGTCGTTGGCCAGTACGTCCATGACAACAGGTGGTGCCGCCATCATAATCTGCTGCTGGACCACCGTGTAACTGTCATCCACCACGGCGACAGCACTCATGACCTGACGTGGCTCCAGCATTTCAATCAGTGCCGGGACGCCTGTGGGGGGCGTTCGCCGACGGCGCTTATTGGTTTGGCGTCGCGAATTCCACAATCGGTCCCGCAGCACAACCAGCCAGTTCATCAGCAGCATGTTCATTCATTCCTTGAAATCCCTCACCGATCAATGTCACGAACGCGACGCGGCTGAGGTATGAATGTTCAAGACGATGCAGAAACTCCATTAACACACACATCTGTAACGCGAATCGAACATAATTTGGAGTGCCGCCATGGGAGATGCTGTATTTTGACGCTTTCAGAGGCTAGTCAGAGCGTCTGAGAAACTCCAGTCTGCCGAGGAAACATTACGAAACCGTCATTTCCATGACACTGACAGTTGTGCTTTCCACCGCATGTGAAGCCGGATGAAGCTGCAGGCAAGGCAATAAACAGCGCCCTATCAGCCAATCTCTGCTGCAAGGCGACGGCGCGATCAGTGACTCACTGGCCATCGTGGTACAGAATCCCACCACGAGAACGGATGGCTCTTAGGCAACTGTAAAGTTGAACGATTTCGGGGCTGCCAGAGCATTGCCAGACAAGTCGGCCAGATTCGGAGCCAGGTCAAGGCGGTAACCACCTGCGGTCAGAGCCGAAGCGACGCTGACATGAACCGTTTGATTGTTGACGAATTGGACCGATTGGATTGGAACAGTCTTGCCCGAATTGACTCCGGTCGTCCGGGTCAATGTGTAATTGCCCGACTGCAGGTCGGTCAACTTCATCGGTTCCGAGAACTGGACATTGAATCCCGTGGTCGTCGTTGGGACGGTGCCTGAAATGCTGAGGGAGGCCGTAGGAGGCGTTGTATCCGGCGTTGCGTTCGGAAGACCGACTCGCACACGGACAATCAGATCGCGAAAATGCGTGGACTGCGTTCCAAGGGGATCTGACCACCCATATTGGAATCCGAACCGATGATGCAGGTGTGCGTGGGAGTCCGGGTTCGCAGCGGCGAGCGAGAACAACACGACCGGCGTTTTGCCCGCGACGTTGTTAGGATTCTTCGCCGCAACGTCAGCGGCCGTCCCATCCTGGATCTGGTAAACGATGTAGAACGAACCGCCGGGGATTGTTGCCGACCCGTTCGCCTCACCGCTTGATGACAGCAGGACATGTCGATTTGCACTCGTTAACGCTGCCAGGGCATAGCCAGCGTCACCCGGCTTGAGGTTGCCAATCTTGCCTGTTGAATCGTCAACCTGAATGATCCCCATTTCAAATGTGTGATTGTGCGCTGCGAGGATCCGGTGGGCATGGATCGTGACAGCTTCATTGGACTGCCCCGGTGCCTGAACGACCTGCGAGTCGAGCGACTGCTGATTCTGCAACACGGCGTGGATTTCGTCGACAATTGGAGCGGCACCGATTGCAAGATGTGTGGCACTCATCATCACCCGAACTTCCATCGATTCGACGGGCGAAACGGCAGTCCGCCGCACTCGAGGACGCGTGTTTCGTTTGGTCTGCAGGTGTCTCAGAATCAGTTCCACCAGTCGCATCACCAGTTCCTCAAGAATTTTGCAGAGCGAGTGCGGCAAATTTCAACGTGTCTAGAATTGCGTCAGGACGTCGAACGTACTCCTTCGGCAAAGCAGAGTCAAGAATTTACGGAATCCCCACACCAGCTTTTTGAAATCCTGATCCATAAATTCCGTTTACTTCCTGCCGCCGGTTGGAAAATCGTCAGGCCGAAGGAGGAGTGGTTCAAGTAGCACAACCGAATCAATCACGCTCCGATCCAACTGCAAGCGACTGAGGGCAAGTTTGCCGGATATTTCTTGGACTTCAGCGAGCCCGAATTGGACGCCAGCCGGTGGTGGGCGAGTACCTCGTCTCGGCGTGGGAACTCAGCCATACGTTGACTGCTGATCACCGTTTGGGTTCGGATGCAGTCTCGAGGCATTGAATTGAGACCCCAAACTCCGGCCGCCACAGTGCTTGACAGCGACAGTACTCCGAAATTCCTTATTCCTCGTCGTCATCCTGGCGCTGACGGTTGCGATCGAGTTCAGCCCGCTCGTGATTCAAGCGGTCTTTCAAATCCTGCTCGCGCAATGCTTGATCACGGCGCAGTTCTGCCTGGGCCGCACGTTGCTCTGCCGTCATTCGTTCGCTTCGAGAATCCGGTCCGGACAACTGTTGAATTTCGTTTTCCCAGGCAGCCAGTTTTGACATACCGTTTCCTGCCGCTGGCGTCGGCGTTTCCACGTACCCAACCTCGTCGACAGGCTGATCCAAGTCTGACTCAAGGGCCGCGTCCTCGGTCGAGCGGGTTTCGGCAGCGGGACGCCCGTTATTCGAGGGCGCTTCATTTCGATTCTGCCGATTCGTCCACGACCGGACAGAAGCGGCCTGGTTGCGTCGACGGTCGGCCTCGCTGGTTTCTGATTCCGATGAAGTTGCCGAATCATTCGAGGCGTGATCTCGCGTCGCTTTTCGGTCACGTGCATGCAACGCCGCAGCCGCATCGTCGTCGATATTCAAACGTGTTTCGTCCTTCCATTCCGTTTCTTCCAATTGTCGCAGGGACTCTCTGACGGAAAGAATGGGGGGAGCATCGATCCCCTCAAATGAGGGACGCGGAGAATTCAATTCACGTAACAATGCCGTCCTGGCAGCACGGCGATCGCTGATGGCGAAGCTGACCAGTGTGACCAGAAATGCCAGTCCGACAGCACTGATCAAGCCAATCATGTAGGGAACAATGGCGTCCGTCGAAGGGACAGCATTGGGCGAGATGTACGGGACCACTCGGTTGGCGATCAGCGTCGGAGTGACATGCATCCCACCCTTGGAAGGATATCCCTCGCGCTTAAAGAAATAGCCGGTGACACGTACCTGTTTTCGCAGATTGTCACCCGGTTCGAGTTCCCGAGGCAACTTTGTAAACACGACGCGATACGGGTTGCGATCCGAGTCCGCTGTGAAGATCCAGCCTTCATACAGGGTTCCCAGCCCAAATTCATTCTGCCCCGCCTGAAATTCGTAAAGACGCCAGAGTTCGCCCTGTATGCTTATCGGCTCACCGCGGTAACGATCGGGTTCGGTCATCAGATTGATGTACAGGACATCGGTGAAGCCAGCCCGTTCTAGTTCAACAGGATTGACCCGGCTGGCGTGGTAAACCAATCGATAATAGGCATCGGCTTCATCACGGCGGATGCCGAGCGTATTGTCTTTCACCCGGCGCAGGATACCGCGATCGAACGTCGTTTCCAGACGGGCAATCTCCTGATCGAGACCATCGCCACTTTCCGCCGGACTCGTTTCCTGCCCAGGAACCTTCCAGGGATCTCGTCGTTTGGGGACAGTTTGATCAGGATCGGGATCAGCCGAATTGTCTGGGGGACTCAAGAATTCATCAGGTTTCAGCCCCGGACCATCGGGATCGTCTTCCACCTTGAAAACCGCAGGATCGGGTGAACCTGGGAGTGGCGGAGGCTTGGGGTTTCGATTCCTGGGATTCTGAAACGCGGTCATGATGAACATGATCACGCCAATCAACGCCACAAATCCCAACATTCGCAGTTGCAAACGGCGATTCAAATGCGGCGGAGTTGAATTCGAGACCTCGAAACGCATGCGAGTCCGACCGATGTGAAGGAAGGAAAACTGCGAGTTCCGGCGAGCTCACCGCAACCCTGATTCAAGACGGAGAGTTTATCAGGTTTCGCCAGTCTCACAATGTGTTTCACTGAATCTCGACCGGACAATCGCCAATTTCAGCGAGCAGCGGGGTGACTCGTGTCTCGGAGCCTGAAGAATCGAAGGTGTCAGCCGCAGCGCCTGCGAACTCGATTCGGCCTCGTTACGCAAATGGAAGTGGCCAACCCGCCGGTGGTGGTGAAGCCAGCATCGTGCGTCGAGCCACGAATAACTGTGGCGTCACGAACTTCCCGAAGTGGTTGGAGGCACCCGGGTCCGGTTCGACGAGGGGCTGGCCGACTCGAATGCGAAAACCATCCCTACGCTACCGTTTCAAATGAAAATTCATAGAAATGCAACGGAAACCGAGATCGCGGCGGTTACCGTGCTTCCGCCAGCAGCCGCAATTGACCGCAGGCGGCGTCGATATCCGCTCCCTTCCGCTTGCGAACCGTTGCGGGAATGCCAAACGATTCCAGGACCGCAACGAACTCATTGGTGCGTGGAGCGGATGGTTCAACAAACGGCAATTCAGTGACGCCGTTCATCGGAATCAGATTCACATGGGCGACTCGTGACTGCAGTTCTTTCGCCAGCAGCCTGGCATGCTGGGGATCGTCGTTGACTCCGGATAGCAATACGTATTCGTAGGTGACTCGCCGTCCTGTGATTTCGAAGTAATCATCCGCCGCACGGAAGATTGCTGCCATGCCGATCTTGTCGTTGACCGGGACCAGGCGGTCTCGAATCACGTCGTTTGGTGCATGCAAAGAGACTGCCAGATTGTATTGCTTGCCAGACTTTGCGAGTTCACGGATCTTGTCTGGAAGACCGACTGTCGAGATGGTAATTCGTCGAGCACCCAGGCCGAGTCCCCCCTTATCGTTCAGGCTGTCCAGAGCCGGGATGAGCGACTTCAAATTGGCCAGCGGTTCTCCAATCCCCATCACGACGAGGTTGGTGATCTGCTCACCTTTGGCCAGCAGGCGATCGAGTCTCAGAACCTGTTCCAGAATTTCTCCGGTCGTCAGATTGCGTTTCAGTCCCAGCATCCCGCTGGCACAAAAGACACAACCCATGGCACACCCAACCTGGGTCGAAATGCAGACGGTGCGGCGATCAGTCTCGCGCATCAGCACACATTCGATGAACTGACCATCATGCAGTTGAAGCAGAAGTTTTTCGGTTCGATCACTACCGATCAGGTGCTTTTCGACTTTGGCAGGCAACAAGCTGAACTCGTCCGCCATCGCCTTGCGTAGCGTTGCCGGAAGGTCGTGCATGTCTGCGAAGTCGTTGACACGTCGCCCGAAAATCCAGCGGCGGATTTGCTCAGCCCGATACTTGGGAAATCCATGCGATTCGCACCATTCACCCAGCTGACGGGAATCGAACTCATACAAACGGGGCTTGAGCGGGGAAGTCGTCAATACGGGCAAATCGGTCATAGCGAGTATGCGTTCGGTTGAGAGCTGTCGAAATCAGTCAAATCGATGTATGAGCGTAACCGAAACGTGAATCGACAACCAGAACACCGCCAATGAACGAAGTCATTTCAACTTTTCCGCCATTTCTTTGGCAATCGTCTTTCGCGTCTCTTTGTCGGACGCCGTATTGAGGCGCTGGAAGTCTTGAAGCAGCAGCTTTCCTTTTTCTGGTTCAGTTTTTGTAATGTCTTCGATGCTCTCGGGGATTCCCCCCAGTGAGCTTCCACCGTCTCCCCATTGTGCGACTTCTTCCAGCCGCTCTCGTAACTTGTCGGTAGAAGTGTACCTGATGGGCTCGTTCAGCTTTGAATTACTTTTCCCACACCCAGACAACGCGATCGGCACTGTGACCGCCAGCAGGCATAGGCATTGACGAATGCGGACGGCCGCAAGGGATTGTTTGAACAGCATGTGTCGAGTCTCCGAAACAGTTTACTGCGGGCGATAGATCACGGGGGTGATGGAAGTTTGCATGAACGAATCATCCTCAGAATTCGCCAACCGGATTTCCGTCAGCAATCGCTCCCAGTCGCTGCCACGTGTTGATATCGATGTTGTTGGAAAGGAATCGGACACTTCCGTCCGCCAGCAGGCAATGAACGCCCCCCACGTGGCGACTGCGGGCATTGATGACGCCGCGGGCGTCGTACCACGCACACCCGCCGCATTCCATGCAGTCAACGTTTGGTGAGTTCGGAGGGTTCAGCGTGTTAAAAAACGATTGGCCAGGCATTCCGTTGATCCAGTTCTTTCCCGTGATGCCGTAGTGTGTCGCGGAGTTGCAAGAACCGCTGAACGTCGTCAGTTGGGCCTGGGTGGCAAATGTGTTGGGGAACGAGATTGTGGCTCCGCGAATGACGTCGCCCAATGTAAATGTTGTACTGTTGCCATCACCGATGATGGTCTCGGAGGCCG
>Ga0194055_10001051_pt1 | contig 22452 bp, 18 predicted proteins | sample SepL449m_MetaG_FD_155482 | JGI IMG/M metagenome (GOLD analysis project Ga0194055, IMG submission 155482) | Anoxic zone freshwater microbial communities from boreal shield lake in IISD Experimental Lakes Area, Ontario, Canada - Sep2016-L442-9m | ecosystem: Environmental > Aquatic > Freshwater >... | reverse complement strand
GTTTTGAACTCTTTCGGCTGCCCAGTGGCACCAACCTGAATCGTGTAACTGGCCCCGTCCTTCGCAACGGACGCCTTGATCCAGTTACCTTTGCAGTTCGTTGTCTCTTCCTGATTGGCGATATTTTCAGGTGACGCCTGTTCGTTTTCTGCCAGCTTGACATTGCGATGCAGCTGGTACATCGCCTGCAGCGATTTCACACTTTTCAATGTCGCGATCGTTTCCGGGGCTCCACCCTTGGTTGGGCCGTTACAGGTGACGGCCACGCGTGGGTCCAGAGCCAGGACCATCACGGGATTATTGCTGACGTTCAATCCGTGGTGAGTCACCATGAACAGATCAACCTGTCCGACAGGATTGTTCGGTGTCATCAGCTTTGCTTCGGTATTCCAGGTCAAGTCACCGCAGGTCAGAAATCGGAACTTGCCGAACGTGATGAGCATACTGACGCTTTTCGCGTTGTCTGAGGTATCTTCCGGTTGAGGCTTGTACAGTGCGGCATGTGGATTAGCTGGTCCTTCGTTGGGGATCACGTCACCACTGGCAGTCACAATCTTGATGTTGAGGGGTGTTTCTTTCGATTCCAGAGTAAACGTGTCTCCTGCTTTCACGGCCTTGCTCTGGTTCTGCGAGGCGGCTCGATAGAGTGCAATCCGTTCGCCGAACTTATTGTCTTCCTGCAGGGACTCGGGAATGCCCCGGTCCCAGAAGTTGTTGATCTTGATCTTGTCTGCTAGTGCAGCATGGTTCCCGAAATGGTCCAGATGCCAATGCGATACGGCAATGTGATCGAGGTGATCGAGCTTTGCCACCTTTTGGATCACCGACAGAATCCGGTCACGATCCCGTCCACCGTTGTCAGGATAGCCCGAGTCGATCAGCAGAGATTCTCCAGCGGGAGTGACGATCAACGTCGCTGCGCCACCTTCAACGTCGACAAAATAGATATCCAACCGACCATCGGCAGCACCAGCAAACAGGCGGGCCGTCGAAAGCAGGCAAACACTGACCGCAAGCAAGAATCGATTCATAGGGGAAGTCTCCGGGAATTTAAGAGGAATTCCATATCAAGATACCGAGTCTGGCTCATTACCTTCAACGCTTCCCACAAAATCAGCCAATCAAAAGCTCCCGGACGACGTGTCCATGGACATCGGTCAGCCTTCGATTGGCTCCGTTGTGCTTGAGGCTCAGTCGTTCGTGGTCGATCCCCATCAGATGCAGCACGGTGGCATGGAAGTCGTAGTTTGTCGTGATATCCCGGACTGCGCGCCAGGCCCACGGGTCACTTTCGCCGTACGACGTTCCTCCTTTGACTCCCGCCCCTACCATCCAGCCCACGAACGATCCCCCGTTGTGGTCTCGCCCCTGGCTTCCCTGGGAAAATGGCATGCGGCCGAATTCTGTATTCCAGAGCACGAGCGTATCTTCCAACAGCCCACGCTGCTTCAGGTCCGTCAGTAAGGCCGCAATTGGCTTGTCGGTCGACAGGCACATCGGAGCCAGTTCATTCACAATGCTGTTGTGATTGTCCCAGTTGTTCGATGGCCCACCAGCACCACTCCAGACCTGGACGAACCGGACACCGCGCTCAATCAGTCGCCGGGCGAGCAAACATCGTTTCCCGAAATCCTCGGTCGGCTTGTCCTGCAGGCCGTACATCTGCTGAGTTTCCGCCGTTTCCTGGCCAATATCAAACGCTTCCGGAGCACTCAACTGCATCTTCGCGGCGAGCTCATAAGACTTGATTCGCGCCTCCAGCCGTGTATCGTGATCGTTGGCTTCCAGATGAGATCGATTGAGCTGCTGTAAGAGCGCCAGGCCTTCTCGATCTGCTTCTGGAGTGATGAACTTTGCCGATGCGGGGGCTCGCAAATCCGCGATCGGTTCAGGGAGCGTCGTGTTGATGATTGTTCCCTGGTGAGTCACCGGCAGGAACCCCGATGAAAAATTCCCTTTCTGGTTGTACGGCAACCCCCGCGCGTCAGGCAGCACGACAAATGTCGGCAGATTGTCCGTCAGATTGCCAAGTCCATAGCTGATCCAGGCCCCCAGACAGGGAAAACCTGGCAAAAGAAACCCGGTGTTCATCAGGTAACTGCCGGGCCCATGAACATTCGTTTTCGATTTCATGGCCATGAAGAAGGCCATCTGATCGACGTGACGTGCCAGATGTGGAAATTGATCACTGATCCATCGCCCGCATTCTCCGTGTTGATGCAGTTCGAAAGGAGGCTTCAAGACGTTCCCTGGAGCACTGGTCGCTGCTTCGACCCGCTCACTGGTCCCAGGGTCAAACTTCTCACCGGCTCGCTTGAACAGTTCTGGCTTATAGTCAAACAGGTCCATCTGGCTGGCACCGCCATTCATAAAGAGCTGAATGACTCGTTTGACCTTGGCAGGATGATGCAGCCCTCCGTTCCATTCCGGTTTGGGGGCATCCGCCAGGACGGCTTGTTGGCCGAGCAGGCTCGGCAATGCAACCGAACCGAAACCGCCCGCGATGGTTCCCAGCAAGGCCCGGCGGGACTGTTCCATCATCGGAAAGCGTGAGTTCATCGGAGACTCCTGATCGGTGGCGTATCTCGTAGCGAGAACAATCTTCGACAAATTGAAGTCCCGTCACAAGATTCGACTGGAAATCATTCAGACCCGCGCCTATAAAAAACCGACTGAATAGTATGTTTTCCGAGTTACACAGTCGGTACGACTCCGTTTTTTGACGCAAAACACCTGAGGGTAGTAGTTTGCGATTACCATTCGAAACTCGCTAGCGTCCGGTTAAAAGCCACCAATCAACGGGTTGAATCCCAAGATGAACCGGACGCTAGCGAGTTCCGGCTGATGCTGGGCAACTTATACGTGACGTTGGATGCGTGGGCTGTAGCTCTGAAACGCGATGTTCCACGAGGAGTAGCCGATGTTGGCGACCGCTGATCTGCTGGATGCGGCAATTCGAGTTGTCACTCGCGATGGCCTGGGGGCACTCACCCTCGATGGGGTGGCTCGGGAAGCGGGTGTCAGCAAGGGGGGCTTGACGCATCACTTTGCGACCAAAGACGCACTCGTGACTGCCATGCTGGAACACTTCGCCCAGCGACTGATTCGCGAAGTCGACCGCTTCGCCGCAGACGATCCTGAAGTGGCGGGGCGTCGGGTTCGCGCCATGATGAAGGTCGGACACCCCGAACTGCGTGGTGATGTGGCTCCAGCCGATTCAAAACAGGCCTCCGAAGTTCAGCAACTGTTTTATGCCGCCATCGCCGCTGCCGTTGTGAATCCAAAATTGCTGGAACCGCTCAAACAACATGCGGACGGACTACGACAGCGGATGTTGCAGCAACCGTCGGACGGTCTCTGGCAAATCATCATCTGGCTGGCATTGGATGGCCTGATGCTCTGGAAGTTACTGGGATTGATTTCTCAGGATGATCCCATGCATGGCGAAGTCCTGCAATTTCTATACGGTCTCAGTTCCCGTCCGCCGATGACGGAACCGGCCGAGGAGGTGCAATATGTCCGTAACTAAGTGTTCGCGATCCAGCCGGATCATGGCGATACTTTTCGTACTCGTCGCAGTCACGATCGGAGCGGGATTTGGAACGGGGATCATCGTCGTTCCCGGCGAATCTTCCGCCCAGGGACCTGCCCCCGTGGCCCACGAATTGAACCATATCGGTGCCTGGGGACGGTTGTCGCCACGCGGAGAAGTCCGGGCTTTGGCCGCTCCTTCCACAATGGATGCCGTACGAGTCGCTCGACTCAACGTCGTCGAAGGACAGCGCGTCGAGGAGAACGAATTGATCGCAGTTCTCGACGCGCATGAACGTCGACAGACGGCCGTCAGCCATGCGGAAGCAATGCTGGCGCTGGCGGAAGCTCGCCTGGAACAGACGCGCGAATCCGCCAAACCGTCAGACATCGTGGCTCAGGAAGCATTGATTGCGAGTCAGCGACAGGAATTAGCTCAGGCGGAAATCGACTTGACGCGCGAAGAGTCTCTGCGCGAGCGGAAGGCGAGTTCACAATCGACCCTTGAGCAGGCCAAGTTGAAACGTGATCAAGCGGTTCTGGATATCCGACAAAGTGAAGCAAAACTCGAGTCATTGAAGACCCCTCGCAAGACGGACGTGGTCGTCGCGGAACGCCAGGTAGACGAAGCCCGTGCGGCACTTCGACAGGCCGAAGCGGACCTGCGTCTGACAGAAATCCGTTCTCCGACTGCGGCAACCGTGCTGCGGATTCATGCCAGAACCGGTGAGCGGGTCGGTGAACGGGGTGTTGTCGAAATCGGTGACGTCGATCAGATGTATGCGATCGCGGAAGTCTATGAAGCAGACCTGGCCCGAGTTCGAGTCGGCCAGCCAGCCCGGATTCGCATTCCCACGTTAAAGCTGGAAGTGGCGGGTGAAGTCGAACGCCTGGGCTTCGTTGTTCAACGAAAAGACATCTTCAATACAGATCCCGTGGCAGACACCGATGCGCGCGTGGTGGAAGTCTGGGTTCGCCTGGGCGCCGATGCCCCACCTGCGGTCGCTCAGCTTTCCAATGCTCGAGTGGAAGTCATCATCAACGTGGGCGGAACCCGATAATGTGGCGCGACCTGCCGATCGCGTGGCTGCAGCTCACGCATTCGAAAGCCAAATTCACCGTCGCCGTGACCGGGGTCGTGGTCGCCGTGTTGCTGATGTGGATGCAACTCGGATTCCTCGATGCTCTCTATCGCAGTGCCACATCGGTGGCGAGGCATCTGCGAGGCGACCTGGTGCTGCTCAGTCCCAACACCAAAACTTTCATGCAGCTCGAACCCTTCGCGAAGAGACACATCGCCCGTTCGCTGGGACATGAAGGGGTCGCCAATGTCTACGCACTCTATGTCGGTATGGCGATGTGGAAGAATCCCTGGAACGGTGAAAAGCGACGGCTGTTCGTCTTCGGAATGGAACCCGACTACGCAACGTTTGAAGCGGATGATCTGGAGGAACTGCTGCCCACCACGCTGGCACCCGATGTCGGGATCTTCGATGCTGCCTCGCGTCCGGAGTTTGGTCCCGTGGGGAAGACCATTCGAAACGGGGAACCAGTTGCGGCGGAAATTAACGGACGACTGATTCGAATTGCCGGTGTCACGACGATTGGAGCAGGCTTTCAGGCCGATGGGAACTTTGTCACCAGCACCGCGAATTACCTGCGAATTATGAATGATCCTCGATCAAGCATCGTGCAAGTCGGCCTGATTCGACTGAAGCCGGGTGCCGACAGCAAGCAGGTCCAGCGTGACCTGGCCGCGATGTATGGGAACGAAATGACCGTGATGACGACCGATGAAGTGGTCGCACGTGAATATGATTTTCTGACGCGTACTGCCCCGATCGGGTTCGTGTTTACATTGGGGACGATTGTCGGCTGCATTATTGGTTTCGCAATCGTATATCAGGTTCTCTACACCGACATTTCGAACCATCTCCCCCAGTTCGCCACATTGAAGGCGATGGGATATACGGATCGGTACCTGGCGGCAGTGGTGGTGCAGGAGGCATTGATCCTGGCCGCAGCGGGATTCATTCCCGGTTCGATGCTGGGAATGGCTCTGTTTGCCGTGGCAAAGGCAGCGACAATGTTGCCGATGTACGTCACCTGGGACCGGGCCATTGAAGTGTTTGTGTTGACGTTCACGATGTGTACCGTTTCGGGGTTGCTGGCAATGCGTCGATTGCGAGCGGCAGATCCGGCAGAAATTTTCTAAGATTCGTGATCGAATTGCGCTACGAAGTCCATAACAAAGCCGTGCCATTCGCGTCGCAAGCGTTGACGAGGACGAGGTCGTGACAACGATTACTGACACTACTGCGAAGCCCTCAACATCAACCTGCGGGTCTGATGGCCCTGCCATCCGTGTCCGGGGGCTGAATCACTTTTTTGGGGACGGCGAACTTCGCAAACAAATCCTATTCGATGTCGATTTTGACATTGCCGCCGGCGAAGTTGTGATCCTGACTGGCCCGTCGGGATGCGGCAAAACAACGTTGCTGAGCCTGGTGGGCGGATTGCGACACATCATGGAAGGGAGTGTCCAGGTTCTGGGCCGCGAACTCTTCGGTGCATCGCGCGAAGAAATCATCGCCTCGCGACGGCAGACCGGCTTTGTGTTTCAGCTTCACAATCTACTCGACTTTTTAACCGCACGACAGAACGTTGAGATGTCTGTTCAGCTCGACGCCGCAATCTCGGTTCGCGAACGGAAACACCGGGCAGAATCGATGCTCGCCAAAGTCGGCCTGTCAAATCGCCTGGACTACTACCCGACGGCTCTTTCCGGGGGGCAGCGGCAGCGAGTTTCTATTGCCCGTGCTCTGGCGGGAGAACCACGATTGATCCTGGCTGACGAACCGACGGCCGCGCTCGACAGCCATTCAGGACGGCAGGCAGTTGAACTGGTTCAGGCAATGGCCCGCGAACAAGGGTGCACGGTCCTGATGGTGACACACGACACACGAATTCTGGATATCGCGGATCGCGTCGTCCGCATGGAAGACGGACGAATGCTACCTTGAACAGGACATCGCGAGTTTGGCACGGGTCCGCCGACCGTCTCCCGACTCCGCCGAAACGGCCGACCGAAGGTCTCCTTTATTTCATCGCGACGCCCATCGCGCGGCGTTATCATGATCATCATGACACGCCCACTGATTGGTATCACCGTCGACAACGTTGACAGCAGCATTGCGACTGACAAGTACGAGAGCAACGCCGACTACAGCCGCGCCGTTGTCGCCGCTGGCGGACTGCCGGTACTGTTAACGCAAGACTGTGAACTCGCCTCACATTACGTCGAAAAATGCGATGGGATCCTGCTGACAGGTGGAAGAGACATCCGGTCAGAGTCGTTTGGGGTCCCGGCACATCCCCTCTCACGCTGTATGGACCCCGAGCGACAGACGTTTGAACTGGCGCTGCTGGACGCCTTGGCGGCTCAACCCCAGCGACCCGTAATGGGGATCTGCCTGGGAATGCAATTGATGGCAATGCATGCCGGAGGGCGGATGAATCAGCATCTCCCCGATACTCTGGCAAACGCGGCTGATATCCATCAGGACAATCATCCTCATCCAATTGTCATCGGGATTGAAGCATCGGTGCTGTTGGACGGTGTCCCGATGACTCGAGGTGACATCGCTGCCGAGACCGTCGTCTCGTCGCACCACCAAGGAGTGGTTGACGCAGGAAGCTTGCGAGTCATTGCAATGTCTGTCGACGGAGTCATCGAAGCCATTGATGATCCAACGCGAGCGTTTTATCTCGGTGTTCAATGGCATCCGGAACGCAGCGACGGTTTGTTGAATCGCGATCTGATCAAACGGTTTGTCAACGCATGCATTTGTCGACATGCGTAATTACCGTAACTTCCGGAATTGCGACGAGATCAGATAACGAGTTCATGGCCCCTGCATGGTATCATGCTCGCAGCGGTGAAATTGTTTACCGCGATGCTTCCGTTGCCACGCATTCGCCAGCGAACCAAGTATTCGCCTGCAAAAGCCGCGACATTGCGATTCTCCTGCGAAAGTGAGCGACGCCATCTACATCAAAGTCGGTTACGAACTTGTCTACGATTGTCCGCAACCGACTCCCATGCTGTTGATGCTGAATATCCACTACAGCCACGCGTACGAGATCATCAGGCCGGATCTGCTGGTGACCAACCCTGCCGTGGTGATCACTCCTTATCGCGACAGTTTTGGCAATTGGTGCAGCCGTATCGAAGCCCCTGCCGGCAGGACGAAGATCTCCACGACGGCTCTGATCCGCTCATTGGGAACGACTGACCCAGTCGTTCCAGGTGCACGTCAGCATCCTGTCTGGGAACTGCCTGAAGAGACCTTGGCCTTTCTGCTGGGAAGCCGATACTGCGAAACAGATCTGCTGACCGATTTCGCCTGGAAGCAGTTTGGCTCAACGCCTCTGGGCTGGGACCGGGTTCAGGCGATTTGCAACTTTGTGAATAACCACATCAAATTCGATTACACGAAGGCCCGGGCCACGAAGACCGCCGTCGAAGCCTTCAATGAGCGGGTTGGCGTTTGTCGCGACTACGCCCATCTGGCAATCACGTTGTGTCGGTGCTTAAACATTCCAGCGCGGTATTGTACCGGATATCTGGGAGACGCCGGGACGACTCCACCCTACGGGCTGATGGATTTTGCCGGCTGGTTCGAAGCTTTTTTGGGAGGCCAATGGCATGTCTTCGATCCGCGTAACAACGTCCCCCGCATCGGCCGCATCCTGATCGCTCGCGGCCGCGACGCCGTTGACGTCGCCATCAGCACCACCTTCGGGCCCAACACCCTGGTCAGCTTCAAAGTCATTTGCGACGAAGTACTGCCCCCCATCTAAAGAGGGGCTACCACGGAGGGCACGGAGAGCACAGAGGAATGCAGAGGGAAAAGCAAGCCAGAGAAAGCTGTAGAAAGGCGAAGATCAAGATTCTGAATTGAGTGACGATTCTTCCAGTTGAATCAACTGCCGATAGCGTTCGACGATTTCTGGAGTGGCGACCTGCGACAGATGTTTTTCTAACTGGATGGCCTCCAGAGTGCTGATCAGTCGACGAAATTTGACCTCACGCAATTCGTGCTCTTCTGCTTTCTTTTCAGATTCGGCGGCTTGCTGGCGGCGCTGATCGTACCCCTTCCATGTGCGTAATTGCTTGAGATCCGCCAGGAGCTGTTCCTGATTGTCCGGTTTAAGCAATGGGGATTCTTCCCAATGCTTGGGATCTGCCAGTTCCGGCCACTTCTCGGCAATTTCCTGAAGCAGCTCTCGACGCCCTGATCCTGAACGACGTCGGCCGCCACCTGGCCCGGGACCTCGCTTCTGGCTTTTACGGTGTGACTCATAGGCCGCAATGACCACTGAAACATCGTCCTGCAACGAAAACCCGAGACCCTTGCTGAGACCGATCACGATGCGAGCCGAGACGGGACGTCCCTGATCAACGAACGACTGCAACGTACCGCCAAGTACTGGCGGCTTTGGCGGTGGGCGGTCGTCGGTCACGTCAGGTTTCGCCTCAGGCTCCGATTTCGTGTCAAGCTGCGAATTCGATTCCACTGGAGCCGCAGGCTTCTTGATTTCAGCGAGGCTCATGCGGCTATAGGTTCGCAACAGGACATCGGATGTTCGCAGCGGAATATCAATCGTGTTTCCAGCGACAACTGCATGGGCATACGCTTCGGCAAATGAGACGCTGCCGTCACCATTGATGTCGCATCCAGTCACGGGAACACCCGTCCGGCTGCGACCGACGATGGCTCCCCAGAAATAACTGCTGAACTCTTCATCATTATGAATATCAGGCCGACAACCTGCAGCCGGAAGATCATGTCGCTGGGCAAAGAATCCCGCTCGCATCTGCGACGCCAAGCCTTTCTTTTCATCCAGTTCCTGAAAGATCGTGTGACCGAAGCCACCGCAATAGCACTGAGCCATGACCATCACAACCGGGACTGTTGGCGGTAACTCACTGAGCCATCTGGTGAACTCGCGAGCCGTAATTCTCTGTTCATTCCAGCAGTCGATCGTCGTGTTGAAGGAATCTGGCTTAGGTCCCTCACTCCCGTGTGCGGTCACGTAGACGATCAGTCGATCACCCGGCTGAGCCTTTTTTGCGATGGCCTTCAGGCGTGTGTGAACCAGCGCGGGGTCAAGTCCCCCTGCGATATCAGGCACGCGGTGATTTCGATATTCGAGCTGCTCTTCTCCACGGCGGCGGTGGAGATTCTCCAGCAGTTCGATCACCGGATTCTGTCGAGGCTTGGTCGCCAGGACTTGCAGATCTGCGATGGGATCGTTCCCATCCGAGAAGAAAATATCGTGATTGCGGCTGCCGCGATGTTTTTCATCGAGGATCTGCTGGAAGAAAATCACATTGGCTTCCAGCGAAGCCTGGTTGCCGGTCGGGTTGTAACCACCGCCGATCGTCAGAAAGTAGTCGGCCGCCAACAGCATCGGACTGCCTGTTGTCCAGATTGCAAAGACCATCATCAAGGCTCGTGACGTCGGTCGCAGTTGAAGTACCATGAGTTCAAACTCAAATGTGTGGCGGATATGGAATTGATTCCACGTGAGAGTACAACGGAGCGAATCGACGATGCCACTTCTTCGGAGCCCTCGGAGAAGCAGTGCCAGGTGGCTCGCAGGATCGATCGCGTCCCTCTCCTCACGCTTTGAAGCATGACAGAAAGGACTTGCTCCGCGTCCTGTCCAATTAACTTTCGGGCGCTACGATACCACGATTTGCATTTGGCATGGAAGGTCCTTTGTTTGCCACTGGGCGGCGAATGTGCGCAGCATCTGCCGCCCACGCTGATTTTGCCATAATCACTCCGCGAGAATCATTTCTTCCGAACAGGAATCAGCGATGATCGGTTCGTTACCTCAGAAAACTGCGAGTTTCACGGACGATGCTGGCGAGGGGACATGAGGGATTGCACAACCGAAGACACAATGAGAGTATGTTCGCTCATAAAATCAGGCGATCAGGAATACGTCTGTATTATCGCATGCAGGATTCGTTGTCTCGCAAGGCTCATGAAAATGACTCGCAGCCTCATCTGGTCAGGCAACGCCGTGGCGTTCTCCGTCATTGGAATGTTATCGTGCTATTTGTCGAATCCCGATTATGCCGTTGTTGGTGCGATTGGCGGAGTCGTTGTCGGAATCGGTGTTGCGGCATTCTCACTGACAGGCGAAAGGTCGGGAGGCTGATCCGATCATGTCCAACGACATCGCTGTCTGTCCTGAATGCAACAAGCGTATTCTTGGAAGGGGAGATCACATTTCAGATCGGTGAGAAACGTGTTGTGGCGACAGCGGGGATGTTCGCCAACATGCCGGTCGGAACGCCGCACTCCTTTAAGAACGAAAGCAACAAGCCAGCGAAGATGGTGATCTCCGTCGCTCCCGCTGGGGTGGAAAACATGTTCTTTGAGTTCGGCGTGCCATTGCCCGAAGGTTCAATGACCGCTTTACTGCCAACCAAAGAAGAGATCGAGAAGTTGCTGGCGATTGCACTTCGGTACGGGATCGAAATCAAAGTGCCGCATCATGACTGAGGCCGACGAACTGTGTCCAAAGATAAACTGACCGTTGTGGCCGTAGCACTTGGCTTGCTTACCGTACTCTTCGGCAGCATTTTGTTTCCCTTCGTTCGCAACACGGCCTAAGACCTCAAGGAACCACCGTTATGAAGCGAGTTGTCACAGTTTGTCTGCTTGTCTCTGTTGCGTTCGTGGCAACAGTCCACGCTGAAATCGAACCGAAGTCCAAGGAGCAGCTACAGTCTGGCTCAACGGACATCGCCATCGGTACGGTGAAGATGATCTACACCGAGGAAACCAAAGACGCACAGTGGCACAAGACGGTCGGTGTGATTGAAATCGCAGTGAGCAAACTCGAAAAGGGCGACAAGCTCGCCCTCGGCGATTCGGTGTACGCTCGATTCTGGACCCAACATTGGATCGGGAAGGGAAATCCGCCACCTTTTGGGACCGGGCATCACCTGCCAAAGAAAGGCGACGAAGTGCGGGTGTATCTCGAACGGAAAGATGGCGGCTACGACGCCTTGCTCCCGAATGGGTTAGAGGTGATCACCAAGGCCAAGGGACCAAAGGCAAAGCCGTAAACAACCGGATTCCAGCACTCGATGAAATGACCAGAAGTTAGACCAAATTGCTGCTGCCAGTCGCAGGTGGTGATCTGTGAGCCGTGCGTCATCCCCTGAACGCAGCGGATCTCAGCCAGTGCACCGACCTACCGTAGAGTGCTGAAAATACTCGCAACGTGATTTGGACATCAGAGAGCAACCCGTGAGTTTGAATCGGGTTGCGGAGATTTGCGAAAACCTGCGAAAGATAGCATTGGGCGATACTGGATTCGAACCAGTGACTTCCACCGTGTGAAGATGGCACTCTAGCCGCTGAGTTAATCGCCCGACGGGTGACGCTGCCCTGCAGCGGTTTCCCGATCTCAATTTGTATCGGCTTCCTGTGCGAACGGCAAGGAATTCCCCCCAAAGGGCCTTTTCCTTTTTCAAAATGGGGTCGCATTGTCGCGAAGATTCTGGCGGCCCGTAAGGGTTTGGCGATCACCAAGTGATCGTCTGAACTGTCGAGACGTGCATTCCTTGTGGGCTGAAGGCCCAAAAGAACAAAGCACAGGGCTTCCAGCCCTGTGAACGGGAAACAAATCAAATTGTGCGACCTGAAAGGTCGCGAGAGGTCATCGATCGGAGTTGGTCGTTCTGACGGAATTTCTTGCGACCTTACAGGTCGCACTCCCTGTTCTGTCCGCAGTCACAGGGCTGGAAAGCCCTGTGGTTTGTGCTGGTGGGCCTTCAGCCCACACGAGGCTGACGCAATTCGCGCCGAGTTGCCTCAGTTTCCAAGTTCACGCCTCAACGCTTCCAGTTCGGCGTCGATTTGGGTCTGGCGTTCGTCGACAGCGACGACAGCAGGGATTGTGAAACGGCCGTTGGGGGCTGCGGTCGGGGTGACGCCGAAATCGTCGCGTTTGCGCAAGGCTTCGGCCAGCCGGGCTTCCAGAGCTCTCTGGATTGTTGCCAGGTGCTGTTTGGTCGCCGTAGCGGCTTTATGTTGCTGTTCCAGGCCGGCGATCAGGTCCTCGACCTCGCGTTTTCGCATCAGGCTCTGACGAGCTTCCTGTTCGGAGCCGCTGGCGAGTTGTTCGCGGGCTCGATTGGTCCAGGTAACGATCGATTGTCGATGCTCGGCGATTTCATTCTGAAATCGCTGCTCTGATGCCGATGCGGTGTTGACGCTGCGCTGGGCACCGGCCAGTCCTTCCTGCATTTCGGCGATGATCTCAGCGATCGCGGCTCGCGGATCTGGGGCTTCGTTCAGGAGTTGTGTCAGGTTGCAGGTGACAATATCGGTCAGGCGACTGAAGTAACTCATGGGAGTCTCCTTCGATGAAAATGCGTTCCAGTACTCAGACATCCATTTTCCTGATGCGTGTTTGTCGTCGCATCACGAAACGGGTCTGGGAGATCAATCGATATTCGGGTCCAGATCATTATAGGCATCTTCATCCTGCGATACTCGGGTCGACAATACCGCGGGCGGCCAGCTTTTCCCGCAGCTTTTCCCGAGCCAGTCGCAGGCGACTTTTTGTTGTGGGCAAGTTGGATTCCATTGCCTCAGCCACTTCTGGAAGACTCAATCCGGCGAACACGTGCAGAATGAAGGTCAATCGCTGGTCTTCAGGGATATGAGGCAGCAGGTCGTCCACCGTGCGGGCAAAATCACGGCGGTCGATCTGTTCGTCGGGCAGTGGTAGCTCGTCCGAAAGCCGTGCGATGACTTCCTCCGAGTCGTCGCCGTTCGGACGCCCCCTGACGGCTCGAACGAGGCAGTCATGAGCCCGGCGGCGCGTGGTGTCGATCAGCAAGTTACGGGCGATCCGATACATCCACGCCTTGAATGTCCCGCGTGGCAGGTAATCCCAGGCGGTTGAGTGGACTCGCAACAGGGTCTCTTGCGTCAGGTCTTCGGCCAGTTGCCAGTCTCGCAGCTGACGATGAAAGAACCCGATCAAAGGATTCTGGTGTCGACGAACGAGCTGCTCAAAAGCGGCCTGCTGGCCCTCTTGCAGTTGCAGCATCAGTGAGTCGTCTTCATCGTGCATGGAATGAAAAACAGATGGTGAATCTGGTGCTGTGAATCCGTGTTTATTTCCGAATCCGTTGTCGGCGAAGAGTGACTTCGTTGCCGTGTTCGTTGTACAGGACTTCGTCCATGAAGGCTCGCATCAACATCACGCCGCGGCCGCAGGGACGGTCCAGGTTTTCGGGATCAGTCGGGTCGGGCAGCTTCGCAGGGTCGAAGCCGGGGCCTTCGTCGCGAATCACGACTTCAACATCCCTGGGGGTCAGTCGCAGATTGACATGGATCCGACGTTCGCGCCAGGGTGATGCCGAGCGGCGTTCTTCCACCAGCTTGTAGAAAGCGGTGTGATCGACTTCCTTCAGGTCGGAACTGACTTCCAGGTTACCGTGGTAGAGTGCATTCAGCAGAGCTTCTTCGAATGCGGTACCGGACCTTAGTCGGTCGGTTCGATCAATGCTCCACGAATCGCCCAGCATCTGCTGAAGGTGGCGCGAGAGCGACAGCAGCAGACTGACATCGTTTTCGATCTGGAACGATTCGACCCGTGTTTCGATCCGCTTCAGCAACTCGTTCCGATGGCGATCCTCCTGAAACGCCGCCAGGACTCGGCGCGAGATTTCGACCAGTGACGTGGCGAGAGCTCGCTTGGGAACGTAACTCGATGCCCCCGCATGCAGGGCCTCCACCGCGATTTCTTCGCTCCCTTTGCCTGTCATCAGGATGACGGGGACATGGATGAACCCTTTGCGGATCGCGGCGACCAGTTCCAGCCCGTTCAGGCCGGGCATGTTCATGTCGGTCACAACCAGGTCGGGAGCAGCTTTGCGGATCTGATCGAGTGCGAGCGTACCGTTCTCGGCAAAATCGACGATCCAGTCGGTTTCCTGTTTCAACAGGCCACCCACCAGTTGGCGATCTATCGGCGAATCGTCGACGACAAGAACCGTCGCCATGCAATTTCTCCCGGGAACTGCCTTCCCATCCGAACCGTCATTACGACACTCGTGAACACCGCATCCCTGAAAAATCGACCTGAACACGTTCCCAACCCGATTGAAGCTTGAGACAACCCGGCACGCGTGTCTTTCGGGATTATCCTGACCAGATCTGAATCCGACGTACACCCTGAACAAACGGCAACCGGGGTGAGATACAAACTTTCCGCCAAATATGATACCTATGGCGCTTGTCCTTCCTCCACTGAAACCCACGTAATTCCTGACAGGAGTCCTTCATGCGGACCATCAAGCAGCGTCTGGCCGCCGGTGAACTGGTGATGATTTGCGGCATTGGTCGCGTCTGGCATCACAATCTGGTCAACATTATCGGGGTCAGCGGCGGGTTCCAGGGCTTGTGGTTTGACATGGAACACGTCGGGATGTCGACGCAGGACCTGGAAATCGCTACTGCGGTTGCCCGAAATCATAATCTGGACACGTTCTGCCGGGTTGCTCCCACTGACTACGCCACGGTGACTCGCTGTTTTGAAGCGGGTTCCAGTGGAATCATGGCGGCGCAGATTTTTACTGCGGCACAGGCCGAAGAGTTTGTGAAGTGGTCCAAGTTCGCGCCTCGCGGTTACCGCGGACTGAACACGGGGGGCTGGGACGCCAGGTTTACAACGGTCCCCGCCGCAGAGTTCACTCGACGCGCCAACGAAGAAACGTTTGTGTCGATCCAGATCGAAACCCTGCAGTCCGTCGACGAATGCGAAGCAATCGCCGCGATCGACGGGGTTGACGCCCTGTTCGTGGGACCGGCGGATCTGAGCCAGAGCCTGGGAGTGACCGGTCAATTCTTCGACGAGAAATGCCTGGCGGCGATCGACAAGGTGTCGGCCGCCTGCCGCAACACAGGCAAGCAATGGGCAGCAGTGGCGTTCAATCCGCAGCACGCCGAGATGCTGGTTTCCAAGGGTTGCAAGATGCTGTCACCGACGAACGACACTCGCATTGTCGTGGCGGGGGTTGCTTCTGCGAAAAAAGACTTTGCGAAGTTTTTTGCATGAAAATGAATGGTCGACACGACTGGTCGTCTTGCGAATCGGCGGGAAATCGTTGTTGATTATTGGGAGTGAAATTCGTAGACAAATCAGCTCAGATTCTTGTGGACGAAACCGATTCGCTCGGCCATGATTGCATCGGCCTTCGAAATTCACCCCGGATTTGCCGTCATGAGCAGCGTGCCGCCACCCAATGACACTTCAGACGAAACGTCGCGCGCGGTTCCCGTTTCGCGAAGTCCGTGGGAGCGGATGCTGATTGCACTGGTGGTTGTCGGAACGGTGGGATTGATCGTTGTCGCGATCGGGCAATCGATCGGACTCGATCTGATGTCGACCGCGCGCCGCTGGTCCAGGGTTCGCAAGCTGACGCCGCAGGCCGTGGCGGAGCCTCTTGTTGCAGCCAGCAGCGGTGCCGCTAGTGCCAATCCGACTCGCTCAACGTATTCGGGTTCTCTTGCGGCTGATGCACAGATCTCGCCTCCGCGACGAAAGTCACTCGCATCCAACAACGCCGCTTCCCTTGATCTACCGAAAGACCTCGATCCAGATCCCTCCAAAGATGGGGCAGCCGATCCTGCACGGGGGACGGAACTCCCCGTCAGTCTTCCGGTCGAGACTTCGACCGCGACCCCGGATATGAATCCTCGGCCGCCTGCCGCGCCTGTCGATTCCACCGAAGAACTGCTGGACGCCGCCGCACAACTGGTCAGCATGTCGTGGCAGGACTTTGAATATCCCGTCCGTTGGGGCGTCGCCGAGACGTCGAAAGCACGCATGATCTATGCGGGAAGCCGTAATCGCCTGCTTAAGGCGATCGCACACACGCGACCGTCGGATCTCTCGCTGGAACTGGCTCGTAAAGATTATGCGACAGCATGTGAGCAGTTTCGGGAAGACCCTCGTTTGGACTACGCCTTCGGCCTGACGCTTTGGAAGCATGGAGAATTCAGCGAAGCGATCGAAATGTTCCAACGAGCTGCACGCCTGGACGAGGAACCGTTTCTGCCGGCTGCGCTTGCCGTTGCCTGGGGACGATTTTTGAGTCACGAAGAACGACGGGGACTCGATCAACTGGCACATATCGCCCGGTTGCTGGCAGCAGCCCCGGACGACTATCCGAAAGCCCGACAGAGGGAACAGGCGGCAACGTCAATCGGCCGTGCCCTGGGGTATTTGTCGGGACCTGGCAAGATTGAGGAACTCGATGAAACGGTGCAATTGACCGCCATCAACATCATGAAGCGATTGCCGGATGACCTGCGCGAAGCCTGCGAACGCGGACGCGAACAGGTTGCCAGTCGCCAGTCCGAGTTGCTGCGATTGACAACTCGCCCGGCAGACCAGGTTCATGCCGATCATCAACTGCGTCAGTCGGAATTGCAGACGCAAATCGATGTGCTGAAAGACGAAATGCGGGATGCTTCGAATGAACTGACTCGAGGACATCGGACGCACATTGAAACAGTCAGTCAGGTCCTGAAAGAGGCCCTGGATGTCGGGACGCAAATGAGGAACCTGCAGTCGTACATCAAGCAACTCCAGGAAAAACGTACCCAATTGGCGAAACCCAAACCCAATGTCGTCAAGCGAGTCCTGCCAGAACACTATTACATCGCGGGCGATAATAGCTCGGTGCAATTGATTCGACAAAACGGAACCGTCAGTTTCATGCTGGATGAACGACCGACGGATCGGGCCAATCGGATTTCCCAGTTAACCAAGGTTCGCGAGGATCTCAAGAAAATTGAAACGGAATTGGCGGACCTGCGATCCAAACAACAGGATCTTGTCCAGCGTCGTCGTGACACGGACCAGCTGCGAAAACTGGATAAAGAAGAGGCGCGGCAGGAACGGGTCGACCGATTGAATGAGCAGCGCGAATTGGAATCACGACTGCGAGAATTGAATAAGGCGCTGCGCCGCACAATGACGTTGCGGGAAGGAATCGACACGATCGCCGCTTACATTCCCTGGAATGTCGAAGTGGAAGGCGAAGCCTTATGGCAGGCCATGAACCGAAAACCGAATCGGGACTGATTCTCCGCCCCTCTTCCACCTCATAGAATTCCATCACTCCCCATTCACCCGGCTGGACGATCCGTTTGTTTTCGCGCAGGCCGATCCTGAATATTTGCGAGTTAAACATCGCAAGAGATTACTGTGCATGCACTTACGCGAAAGGCGTGTCGATGCATCGGGATTTCCCTCGTTCACACTTCGGGTTACACGGAATCCGAGCTAGAATCACCTTACAAATCGTCGTAACCTGAGCGACCTTCGGAACTTTCCACTGCGGCCGTCGTCAAAGATACAGTCGCCGCAACAAGATTACACCAGCCAACAACCGAACCACTGAGAAGACTCAGCGAGGAATTACCGATCATGGACTTTCCCGTTTGTCCGTCGTGCGGCCAGTCAGTCATTGATGATGATGTGGATGAATGTCCGTTTTGTGGTTCTTCCATGAAGGCAAAACCAGGGGCAAAGCCGTCCCCGAAACCTGCCGCTTCGGTCAAACCTGCACCTGGCAAACCCGCCGTCGCCGAAAAGCCTGCGGCCAAGCCGACAGCTGGGAAACCCGGAGCACCCGGGCGTCCAGCGGGCGCAAAGCCGGGTCCGGCCGATGATTTTCCGTTTGAAGCAGAAGTACCCGGAGCAAAAACCGCGATCCAGGCGATGCCCAATCCGTCGAAAGGGCGGTCGGTCCTCGTCGTATGTCCGATGTGCGAGACCGAAGGATACATCGCACCGACGGCTGTCGGCAAAGACGTGAAGTGTGCAAATACCCAGTGCATGGTGCCAATCTTCAAAGCGCCGGCTCCCAAGGTTGAAACGGCTCCCCCACCAGCCCCCAAGAAGAAAAGTAATCTCGTGATGGTGGGCGGAGTGACCGTCGCTGTCGTGGGTGTGGTCGGGGTTGCTGCCGTGTTTCTTCCCGGAATGCTGGCACAAAAACCGAAGCCAGCGGCGATGTCGGAAGAAGACAAGGCGCTGTTATCCCAGTCGTCGAATCCAAAGCCACCCCCAAAGACTGCATCGCCAGCGGAAACTAAAACGGTTGTTCCAGCGACTGACGTCAAGACTCCAGAAAAGGGGGGGGTGACTGATGAATTGCTGGCCGCTGTCGTCAAGCAATTGAACGACGCCGCGTTAATGAATCCACCCAAGCAACGAAGCAAGCCCGTCTGTCGCCAGTTGGCCGCAGAAGCCTGCATTCGACTGGGTGACCTGAAAGCGGCCAGTGAGCACTTGTCACAACTGGAAATCGTTGGAGCCAATGTTCCGTACTATCGGATTGAGCCCAATGTGGCGCTGTTCTGGCTCAATTGGGAAACTGACAAGGCTAATGCCGGAAAAATTCTTGATGCCGCACTTGATGATGCGCGTAAGTTGCCTAAGTTTGGTCGTCATCAGATGGAAGTTGCAGGTCGCCTGGCTGCAGCACTGGTCACGGCAGGTCGTGTGAAAGAAGCACAAGAGCTTCTGCAATCCCATCAGTCCGCAGAGAATGATGGGCAATTGGCGGCTCGTACCCAGATGGCTTCCGACGGGCGATTGACACGCATCACCAAAACCCTGGCAGTACTCCCGTGGACTCGACCGCAAGCCGCTGCCACCACAGGGGCACTCGTGGCCCACAACCAGCTTGCGGCGGCGAAGACCTGGTCTGAGGCTCAGGCGGATGATGAAGCCAAAAGCGAGTGCTTTGCAGTCTGGGCGGAAGGGGTCGCGTTCCACCAATCCAAACCCGGCCCGGCAAATTCAACTCCTGAAATCGAAGATGCGATTAAAGGATTGTCCGCCGCACTGAAAGCTCGCGTCTGGGCGCGTGCCTCCTGTGGCCGCTATGTCGCAGGAGATATGCCCGGGGCGGCAGAGACATTGAAACTGGCAGTCGCGGAACTGGCGAAAGTCGCCGTTCCCGCGGAGCCCGAGATGCCTTCCATCAAGGCGACAGTCAACTATAAGTTGCCCGCCGATGCGCCGCTGGTCCATGCTGCCACTGCGGCTGCCGAGATCGCATATGTCCAGACGCTCTGGCCGGATCAGAAAGCACAAGCCGAAGCGACTCTCGACCTGTCCCTGGTTTTTGCTCGAGGTCTTGCACCCGCCTGGGGGGCTGTGAATGAGCGTCATAATCAGGCCGAGCAGTTAGGCCTGATGGGCTTGCGCGACATGTTGAAGCGTGAAATGTCGCTGAAGAACGATGATCAGGCGAGTCAAAATGCAGTCCGGTACCGCAAGGTTCTGACAGACCTGAAAAGTGCGGCCCAACGCCGATTTGTGCTGCAGGCCTTGACCATGTCACGGCTGGCTGAAGTCGGATTGAAGGAAAAAGTCTGGTCAGTCGTTAACGATCGCAGTGCTGAATCGAACATCAGTCGCCGCGATGATTTCCTGGGGACGGCGCTGATCGGTGAACTCATGGAGGTCTTCCGCGGCACGGATACGGAAAAGGTCATTCAAGCGGCTGTTGGTGGTGCGCAAATTGTCAGACCAGACATTGCCGTTGTTCGTGAACTGGTCCAGCAGAATCCCGCTCAGGCTGCCGATTTTGTTTCCAAACTCCCTGCGGAAAACAGTCCTCGTGATGAAATCGTGTTGACGGTCGCGACGTCGCTCGCCGCAGACGGGAACAGCGACGCGACGCTGGCATTTGTCAACAAGCTGGCAGACCCTGTCTTGAGGGAAGACGCCTATCGATTGTCCGCGGCCCTGCTTGCACAGCGAGGCAAAGTCGATGCTGTCTGGAAGCAAGTCGCGATTGCTCAACAAGCCACCGAAAAGGCGTCACTCTGTCGTTCACTCGTCGTCGGATTTAAGAGTGCCTCACCCCAGAAGGAACTCCCCTGAACGATTGTGAGTCTCGTCCGTCTACGTTGGAACTCGCATCAACGTCTGCTAGGATAAACCGCGATCCCTCCCGTATGCGATCCCGGCCACGACAACGAGACCACTCGTTCTTCGGAGAACCTGCCCATGACGTTTTTGTCCTTCCGCAACTCACGTGCTCTGCAGTTCTGCCAACTGGGATTACTTGCCGGCATGATCGTATATGCCTGTCAACCTGCGAGTCTTCATGCGCAGGAAGGAAAAGGCGAAAAAGCTGAAAAGCCAAAGGTCCGAGTCGAAAACCCGTTCCCTAAAGCCTTCCCCGCTCCAGAACTGGAAGGGGGCGTTGAGTGGCTGAATGTCGGTGGACCGATCTCGATGAAGGATCTGCGTGGGAAAGTCGTGGTCCTCGACTTCTGGACGTTCTGCTGCATTAACTGTATGCACGTTTTGCCCGACCTGAAGTATCTCGAAAAGAAGTACAACAAAGAACTGGTCGTGATCGGTGTCCATTCGGCAAAGTTTGACAACGAGAAAGAAACCGGGAACATTCGTAAGGCAATCTTGCGATACGAGATCGAACATCCGGTCATCAACGACGCCAATATGACGATCTGGCGCAAGTTCCAGATTAGTTCATGGCCTTCGCTGGTTCTGATCGATCCCGAAGGGAACTATTGCGGTACGCAGCCTGGTGAAGGAAATCGGGAACTGTTTGATACGGTCATTGGCAAGGTGATCGCGTATCACAAATCCAAAGGGACACTCGACGAGACGCCCATCAAATTCGATCTGGAACGAAATCGAACCCCTGCCACCGCTTTACGGTTCCCCGGTAAGTTGCTGGCTGACTCGGCGAATCAACGGTTGTTCATTTCCGACAGCAACAACAATCGAATCGTGATCGCATCGCTCGACGGCAAGCTGATCGATGTTGTCGGCAGCGGCGCGATTGGTTCGAAGGACGGCAGCTACGCTGAAGCCCAGTTTGATCATCCGCAAGGGATGACGCTGGTCGGCGATGTTTTGTATGTCGCGGATACCGAAAACCATCAGATTCGAACGATTGACCTCGCGAAGAAAGCGGTCGAAACACTATCGGGCACGGGGAAACAGGCTCATTTTCGTTCGCAGGGTGGAAAGCTTCGCCAGGCGGAACTTAACAGTCCCTGGGATCTTTGCGTCGTTGACAGTGTCCTGTATGTCGCAATGGCTGGTCCACATCAGATCTGGTCGCACAAACTGGGGTCGGCCACGATCCAGCCCTATGCCGGGTCAGGCCATGAAGACATCCGCGATGGAAGTCTGGATTCAGGTGCCCTGGCTCAGCCATCGGGTATTGTGACCGATGGAAAGTCCTTGTTTGTTGTCGACAGTGAAGGTTCGGCCGTCCGCCGGATTTCCACCAAGGCCAAGCAGAGTTTGCTGGACCCCTCGGGCGACATCAAGACAATCGCCGGGACGCACGACCTGGCACGCGGACAGAGTCTGTTTGCGTTTGGCGATGTGGATGCCGAAGGGACGGCGGCACGCTTTCAGCATCCCCTGGGAATCGTGCTGCATGAGGGTGGTGCGTTTGTCGCGGACAGTTACAACCACAAGATCAAGTTCGTCGATCTGAAGACTCAAAAGGTGTCAACTTGGGCCGGGACCGGCAAACCGGGAACTGCCCTGGCACCAGTTCAGTTCGCAGAACCTGCGGGAATGACGATTGCTGGTAACAACCTGTACGTGGCTGACACGAACAATCACCGACTGGTCGTCATCAATATGGCGAATAAGCAGGCGACAGAACTGGTGATCGACGGACTAGCTCCCCCGAAGCCGATCACTGCGGACTTGGCCTCGCTCGAAAGTCGGGAAGTCGCTGTTGATGCTCAAAAACTGACAGCCGCCGACGGAATCGATTTTCAGGTCGAATTCGCACTG
>Ga0194055_10001050_pt1 | contig 22457 bp, 8 predicted proteins | sample SepL449m_MetaG_FD_155482 | JGI IMG/M metagenome (GOLD analysis project Ga0194055, IMG submission 155482) | Anoxic zone freshwater microbial communities from boreal shield lake in IISD Experimental Lakes Area, Ontario, Canada - Sep2016-L442-9m | ecosystem: Environmental > Aquatic > Freshwater >... | reverse complement strand
GCTGATGGAATGCAGGCCAATGCCAACGCACCAAAAAAGGTTCGTGCCATCGGTACGACTGGGGTTGCCACATGATCAATAGCAATCGCGATGAACAAAAATGAACTACCCCATACCAAGGAAATGACGCCCGACAGAGCCCATTCGGCTGGCCCAAATCGAAGGTCCGATTCTTGTGGGCGAGCGGGGGCAACAGACATGACCCCTTATGTCTAGTCGCCTAGAGTTAGAACCGAGAAATGAATTGAACATCTCGACTTTTGTGTGGGGGAAATATGTCAGCCGACGATCAGCAGACCAATATCGACGACCTTTTGTTGGAGAATCGTAAGTTTCCGCCCTCGGCTGCATTCAAGAAGAATTCACTGGCTGTGGGAACCCATTTGTATGACCAGGCTGCAGCCGACGACGAAGGATTCTGGGCTCAACAAGCATCAGAGCTTGTTGATTGGGATCAAGATTGGCACACCATTTGTGAATGGAACGTTCCGTATGCCAAGTGGTTTGTTGGCGGCAAGTTAAACGTCTCGTACAACTGTCTCGACCGTCATGTACTTGCTGGCAACGGTGACAAGGTGGCTATTCACTGGGAAGGCGAACCTGGTGACACGCGCACCATTACGTATTCAGAGTTGCTCGTTGAAGTCGAAAAGTTCTCAAATGTTCTGAAGTCTTTGGGTGTTGTCAAGGGCGATCGCGTCAATATCTACTTGCCAATGATTCCCGAAGCAGCAGTGGCAATGTTGTCGTGCGCGCGTATTGGTGCTGCACACTCTGTTGTGTTTGGCGGTTTCTCGTCGCAGGCGCTGGCCGACCGCATCAACGATGCTGAAGCGAAAGTTCTCATCACCGCCGACGGCGGATATCGCCGTGGCGAAGTGTTTGAGTTAAAGCCTGCAGCCGATGAGGCAATTGCCTCAACACCAACGATTGAACATGTTGTAGTCGTGAAGCGTGGTGGCAACAAGGTGAACATGGTTGCTGGTCGCGATCATTGGTATCACGACCTGATGGCCACGGCCGACGCAAACTGTCCGGCCGAACCGATGGACAGTGAACAACTGTTGTTCTTGTTGTATACCTCGGGTACCACCGGAAAGCCCAAAGGCATCATGCACACTACGGGTGGCTACCTCACTCACGTGACCTACACACATAAGTATGTGTTCGATCTTCATCCCGAGAGCGACGTCTATTGGTGCACTGCCGATGTTGGTTGGATTACCGGTCACAGTTACATCGTGTACGGACCACTTTCGAACGGTGCGACACAAGTGATTTACGAAGGTGTGCCTAACTATCCTGCGAATGATCGCTTGTGGTCAATCGTTGAAAAGTATGGCGTCACGATTTTCTACACCGCACCAACTGCAATTCGTACCTTCATGAAGTGGGGCGATGACGAACCTGCAAAGCACGACATGTCAACGTTGCGTTTGCTTGGTTCGGTCGGTGAACCGATTAACCCCGAAGCCTGGATGTGGTATCGCGACACGATTGGTCGCGGCGAATGTCCGGTTGTTGACACATGGTGGCAAACCGAAACTGGTGGCATCATGATTAGTCCGTTGCCCGGCGCGACAACTCTGAAACCAGGTTCAGCAACATTCCCAGTTCCGGGTATCTCGGCTGAAGTTGTTGATGATGCAGGCCATCGTGTTGATCATGGTGGCGGCTACTTAACGTTGACTCGACCATGGCCCGGAATGTTGCGCGGAATTTGGAATGACCCCGAGCGTTATCAAGAAACGTATTGGAGTCGTTTTGAAGGTCGTTACTTCGCGGGCGATGGAGCCAAGCTCGACTCTGAGGGCTACTTGTGGTTACTTGGTCGTGTTGATGACGTGATGAACATCAGCGGTCACCGCATTTCAACAACCGAAGTTGAAAGCGCTTTGGTATCGCACCCAGCAGTTGCCGAAGCTGCAGTTGTTGGAGCAAATGATCCGACGACAGGTCAAGCAATCATTGCGTACGTGACTTTGCGTGGTGGTTATGAAGCTGACGAAACTGAATTGCGCAATCATGTGGCCAAAGAAATTGGTGCAATCGCGAAGCCGAAGCTGATTTACTTCACACCCGAATTGCCCAAGACGCGTAGTGGAAAGATCATGCGTCGGTTGTTACGCGATGTTGCTGAAGGACGCAATCTTGGTGACACCACCACGTTGGCCGACGCGAGTGTGGTGAACGAGTTACAAAAGCGTGCCGCCGAGGCTCCCACCGAAGACTGATTGGGCGCGATAACACCCCGAATCCGGTGCTTGATAGGTGCAAGTCATTGCTTTCATTAAATGACTTGTGATACCTTCATAAAAAATTATAAAGAGGGTAATGAAATGAGTCGTTTCAGTGGTGTGCGAGGTTTTGTTGCCGGGATTGTGGTGGCGTCGGTTATTGGTGTGGGTGGTTTGGCGGTGGTGCGGGCTACTTCTGGTTCGTCGTCGGCAAGTTCGTTTGTTCCGGTGTCGCCGGTGCGAGTGTTGGACACGCGTAGCGATCTTGGTTTGGTTGCAGTGACCGATGGTGCGGCTGGGACGCTGAAGGTCACGGGTTTAATTCCGACTGCAACATCTAACGGTGTCGTCAACGCAGTGGTTGTACCTGCGGGAGCGACTGCGGTGGTGTTGAACGTGACTGCAGTGAATCCAACATCGGCTGGGTATGTGTCGTTGCGTCCTGGTGACGCGGCTGGTGTACCGACGGTGTCGACGTTGAATGTGACAGCCGGTGGCACGTTCCCGAATGGGGCCACGATCACGATTCCGACGACGGGTACTTACGCTGGTCAGATTCAAGTCTGGTATGAAGCCGAAGGAACAACAGTTGGGTCAACAGAACTATTGATTGATATCGCGGGTTATTACGAACTCGCCAGTGCAGGTCCTGCTGGTCCGCAGGGAGAGACAGGCGTTGCTGGTGCGAAGGGCGACCCTGGTACTGCTGGTGCGAAGGGCGACCCTGGTACTGCTGGTGCGAAGGGCGACCCTGGTGCTGCTGGTGCGAAGGGCGACACTGGTACTGCTGGTTCTTCGTTCTCTGCGCGCAGTGTGTGCGGATCAAGTGGAACTATTTTGTGTGCTGTTGGTGTGCAAGGCCCTGGTGGTGGAACAGTCTTTTATGTTGATACCGAAGGAAAATATAACGATTTTGATTACCTGGAAGTCGCCCCTACAGATGCTTCAACTGGTGTGGTGTGGTCAACGACAACGGCGCAGTGTGGTTTGACCGAAAGTACAGACTGCCAACAGGCGTATTTGACGACGTCTGGTGAGGCACTCAACTATGTAGCGATTGGCACGGGTCGTGCGGCAACTGCAGCGATTATTGCTCGCCATAATGCTGGCACAGTTCCTAAGGCGTCATATGCGGCGGGTGTTGCTGATGCCTACACAACCGCGACAGCATCAGATTGGTTCCTACCTTCTAAAGATGAACTGAACGAGGTGTGTAAATATGCTCGTAACACAGGACAGGCAGCAGGAGCTGGAACCGTATGTAGTGGTGGGCAATTTCAAGGTGGTTTTTCGACTGACGGCTATTGGAGTTCTTCTGAGTGGGACGCCACCATCGCGTGGGGCGAGGTTTTCGACGGCGGCGGTTCTGCCTTCGCCCCCAAGGTCGAGCCGGTGCATGTGCGTCCAGTGCGGGCTTTTTAACTAACCGTTCATTGTGAAACTGGTTCAGGATTGTTGCGTATATAGCAATTATTCTGCACCAGAATCACAGAAGCGTGCCGCCGAAGACTGATTGGGCGCGAGAACACCCCGAAGCCGGTGGTCAGTTCTCCCAAGAGACTTCTTATATTCGACCAAGAATTTGAAAACAGTGCTGTTGGATAATTTCGAAAAGTTCGTGGGCGATAGAAATCGCGAGTTCTGCATCATTTGAATTGATGTCGAGATGAATAGACGGATAGCGAGATTCGATTGACCAATAGGTCAAGAGTTCAAGGTCTAATTGCTCAAGGGCACCCTGAAGTTTTGGATCAACATGGCGCGCGAGTTGTCGAAGATTATGAATTTTTGGCGGGATGTGATTCGTTAAGAACACGGCTGCCTTGAGCGCTTTTTCACCAGACTGTTGCGCCCAAGAACATGCTGCTCGATGAAACTCGTCAGAACTTAGATGGATGAAACGCGCGGCGTCTAAGTCTTGGCGAGAAATCAACATCCAATGATCAAACTCGCGAATGACTTCAGCGGGAAACGAGGATTCGGCCATTGTGTATCGCGTTCGTTGTCATCAAGCTGAGAGATTTTTTGTTCGTAAGTTCTTCTGGTCTCACGGCAATGACATCAATTGATACTGGGTAATTCTTCAATTCCCGTTGGAGAGCAACAGTGATATCAATGTGCCGTCCTTCGAATGGAATGATCACCAATAAGTCGATATCAGAATCGGCATGTTCGTCGCCACGCGCAACTGATCCGAAGAGTCGTACCTCTGTCGCTTGAGTAGTAGCCAAAATGTGATCGGCGATGACGTTGGCCCATGACAGTAACGAACGGCCCTGGATAACTTGCGGAGGACGAGTTGCAACAAGACCGTCCTGCGCGCATGCGTCTTGGGCATCACGAAGAGTGGTGCATGACATGCCGTCAACTTGTACGACTTGACTCGCATCAAGATTGGAGAAATGAAAAACAATTTCGTCGTTGAACTTTCGACGAACGCGTCGTCCGACCGGCACAGTGATGTGAAGAGGTAGTCCGCTATCGGTGAGTTGATGTAGGTCAATAGCCGACGTATGCGAAAACGCTGCTGGCGTTCCAACCTCAAGTAAAACTCTTGCGAAGCGATCGAGTGGTAACCGTGGCAATGTGGGGACGCGGTATACGCCCCAACCAGCTCGCTCAAGTCGGCCACGCGCAACAAGTACAGGGAGACGATTTGGTTCGACGCCGCATTGTTTGGCAGTTTCGGGTGTCACGTATCCGTGCGAAGTGCTGGCCTGTTTGGTCAGGCGATCAAGAACACTGGCATGAGTCATGCCAAAAATATATCAAATTGATATGTATTTGGTGCTCAGTCGCGGAAGTTGTCGAACTGCAACGGGATCTCAAGGTCTTGACCCTTGAGCAGACTCATCACTTCTTGAAGGTCGTCGCGCTTTTTGCTGGTGACGCGAATGGTGTCGCCCTGGGTCTGGCTGCTGACTCCCTTGGGACCTTTTTCCTTGATCAGTCGGTTGATCTCGCGGGCTTTGTCGGACGAAATTCCGACCTTGATGGTGACGACCAAGCGAACCGAGTTATGGCTGGCCTCTTCGACCTTGCCGTACTCGAGACCCCGAAGCGAAACCCCCCGCTTGACGAGCCGTTCTTCAAGCACGATTTTGAGAGCGTTCAAGCGGTCTTCGCTGACCGTACGCAGGGTGATCACGAGGTCTTTTTGCTCAATCGACGACTCGGTGTTCTTGAAATCGAAGCGGGTGGCGATTTCACGCTGGGCCTGGTCGACCGCATTCTTGACTTCTTGGTGATCAACTTCGGAAACAACATCAAATGTGGGCATGTGTAGATCGTAATGCGCCCAACTACCTGAATCGGGCAGGTGTCAGCGGTAGGTCGTGGGCGATACGATTTGAGTTCGCAAACATATGGGTCGGTGCCCGAGTGGCCAAAGGGAGCAGACTGTAAATCTGCCGGCATTGCCTACGTAGGTTCAAATCCTGCTCGGCCCACAACGAAACGCCCGATTGCACTCGCAATCGGGCGTTTGTGTTTCTTGCCCAGCGTTTTTGGCGGGCGTTTCTTGAGGTTGTTCTTACCGTTCTCAAAACTTCTTTACGGTCGTTTCATACCTGCATTTGTCAGATTCTTGGCGTGAAACAAAAACTCATCTCCGCCCTCGTCTTGTCCGCCAGCTCAATCGCCGCTGTGAGCGTTGCCTCATCTCCAGCCGAAGCCCAAACATCAGCCGCATCCACCTGTGGCAAACCAGGCAATGGCTACGGCGAACTTTTTAGTTCGCTGCCCAATGCCACGTGGGAAACCAGCGACTTACAAGCGTTGTCATTGGCCATGATTGCGCCCGCTGAAGCTAATCCCAGCCCACAAATTGAAGCTGACCTCGAAGACAACAACGCGATTCCTGCGGCCTACACGTACTTCGGTCAATTCATCGATCACGACATCACTTTTGACGATCGTGCCAATGACTTAACGACTCCAGTTGATCCGTCAGCATTGGTCAATAAACGCACTCCGCAACTTGATCTTGATTCGTTGTACGGAAGTGGACCGACTACTTCATCAACTTTGTACAACGCCGACGGCATACATTTGTTGACTGGTGCAGCACTCACTGGTTCAACAGATGCCGGTGCGATGGATGTACCGCGTGATGCAAATGGTCAAGCACTCATTGGTGATCTGCGCAATGATGAAAACCGAATCGTTGCAGGCATTCACTCGCTCTTCATTCGTTTTCATAACAAAACCGTTGATCGCATTAAGGCCAACAATCGTCGACTCACGAATGCTCAAGTGTTCGCGCAGGCTCGCAAAGAAGTCACATATGCGTATCAATGGATTGTGTTGAACGATTATCTTCCACAAATTGCTGGACAAAAAACAAAAGAAGCAGTCGTGTCGTTAACTGCAAAAGGTTGGAAGACAAATCTGAGCATCTATAACAACTGCGCACAGATGCCCGTTGAATTTGCAGTGGCCGCCTATCGCTTTGGACATTCACAAGTTCGCGCGTTGTACAAGATCAACCAAACAACTGATCGAGTTCCGGTGTTCTCGGGAACATTCGTCGCTGGCAGTGATCTCACTGGTTTCTCGCCATCACCTTCAACATTTGGAATTGATTGGAACTTGTTCTTGCCGAGCGCACCAGGTGCAACAGGAACCTTTCAGCCGTCGTACAAAATTGACGGTTCCCTCACTCATTCGCTGAGCCTGTTGCCTTTGCCAACAACGGGTGTTGGCCCAGCCAACTTGGCATTGCGCAATCTGTTGCGTGGTCAGCAGGTTGGTTTGGCCTCGGGTCAAGACGTGGCTCGAGCACTTGGCGTGACTCCATTGACCGATGCGCAAATCAAGATTGGTGCCGCAACGGGTGTCGTCGACGATCAGCGACCGATCACCGAGATCTCGGCCAATTTTGCGGGCAAGGCTCCGCTGTGGGTGTATGTATTGGCCGAAGCCGCCGCCAACACGAATGTGAATCGACTTGGACCAGTAGGTGGTCGCATTGTGGTCGAGACCATTGTTGGGCTACTGAAGTCTGACCCGACGTCGATTCTGAACAACAGCTCATATCGACCCACGGTCAACGGTCGCCCGACGACCACTTTTGGTTTACGAGCCTTCGTGAATCTGGTGACCTCAGTGAGGTGACGAATGCATAAAAGCTAAGTAATCCTTATGTGAATTCGTGAAAAAAAAGTTATTACTGTAATATCTTTTTATGGCTGAAGCGCTTGATACACGGAGTCTTTTGATTGATGCGACGGTCAAAGAACTCGTGAAAACCGGCGTAGCAGTTCTGCGTGTGTCGGTCATTGCCCAAGAGGTGGGCATCTCCGAAGCATCGGTGTATCACTTTTTCAAAAATAAACTGGATCTCGTTGAGAGTGCCCAAATTGAGTCGTATCGACGAAGCCATTTAGAAATGGTGATTCCGTTTCAAGCATCGGTCGACCTTTCCGAAACGATTGATGATTTCAACCGGGCCATCAGAAAGCTATTCAGCATGATTCATGCTCCCGAACGACATGCGCTTCGTGCCGTTCGAGCCCAGGCCCTAGGTGCTGCAATGACGAGCCAACGATTACGCGATGCTCTGAATGAAATCAACGAAGAGGTTCAGGGCCGAGTCACCGATGTGATCAAAAAGGCTCAAGTCCTGGGATGGGTTAACCCCAAATTAGAGGCACGGTCGCTGGCGTACTGGGTCAATGCGGTCGTTCACGGCCGAGTCTTTATCGAGATGGACCCCGAGTGGGGCGATCGGTCTCATTGGGATGCGATTGCCGTCGAATCGGTGCTTCGGATGTTCGAACCCAATACGAATTTATAAGAAGTATAATTTAACTAGTATTATTAGGTAAGACCTATGATCCATATGTGATTTGTAGTCTTTACTTTCCGTCAGCCCAGGTGACACTAAAGGTCCATCGCTGATGCGGTTCTTGTCGTGGCTTCGGTTTAAACCACGCATCCTTCTTGTTCCGTTTTTGGTCATCGGAATGTTGACGTCAAACATGGAGGTGCCGCCAGCGAACGCGTTGACTGGCCTTGATTTAGCCGTCGACTACACACCCGACTCTGCAACTGTTGCAACGTCGGCAACACGCGGAACAAAAATTGATCTCACTGCAAGCACGCCAGTCGCGTTAGCCGGCACAACTCAACAAGAGATCGTGCAACAAATTGATCCGTCACTCGATCTTCGTAGCACTTCTGAAATCGTTGCTCCAAGTGGTTGGACGATCTATTACTCAACTGATGGTGCGACGTACACAGCAACAGCTCCAACGACTGATGCAGGTTGGGAAGCGATTCGTTATGTAAAAGCCAATGGTCCACTTGTTAGTGAAGGCGCCGATGCAAGCGGCCGACAAATTGCCAACACCACTGCTTCTGGTATGCAACCAGATAGCGGTCAGTTCTCAATCTCTGGTGGATCATCGGGAGACGGTTGGGATATCACTTTTGATGACAAGGGAAATTTTTACAACGTGTTCCACCATCAGAATCGAACTTCAGTCGATTGTCATTTAAGAACAGGGGCAAGGTGCGACGCTACGTGGCCCTATGTATTGAGCAATCCGGCCATACCACTGGGAAACACCGCTGGAAGTTTTGAATTGGCAAGTAGCGATCTGTCCAGTTCTTGGTACGACTCAGTGGCTAAAGAACTCTGGGTTCCTGTGATCTATCGACGTTATGTTTCCTCGGTGGAAACAAGTACTCCAGGGTTTGCCTGTTTAGCATTGACCACAGTGTCGGCCGCTACTAAATGGTGTGGTGGATCCATTACCACTGGCTTTGTTTCACCCGGGGCAGCAGCTGATTTTTCGTCAGCTAGCGGATGTGGTGGCGGACAGTTGTACAACTGCTATCAAGGTCTGGCGCAATCTGCTGGTCGCCTCTTTACATGGAATGTGAAGACGGGCGACTTGATCTGTATCGATATTCGATTGAATTCTGGTGCAGGTGGACCATGCGCGAGCGGCGGCCTCATTGACTTTGGTGCATTATTACCTGACGCGTTGTATACAACCTTCTTCTCTTATGTGGGTGAATGGGGTGGACGTATCTATGGTGCGACCGACGAAGCAAGCGGAACCGTGTATGGCGTGTGCGTGGTTGCGCTCACTGGTGCCGCATGCCCTGGGTGGACAAATCCACGAGTAATTGCGAATGACACTGCACGTTTTGGACAACTGCCGCCGACTGTCTCGGGAGGGGCGGTGAGGGGTGCCTGTTTCTTTGGTATGGCAACTCGAAGCTGCTTTGATGAAGCAGGACTAGATATCACCAGTTCTTTAACTTCATCTTTTACTACCAACTATCAAAATACAATTTTTTCCAACGCCACCTTTAGCAACTTCAACCCCACCTATGGAACGCGAATGTATTGGGGTGCAGGGCGGGTGAGTTCTGGGGCAATTCGTTGCTGGGATTTTTCACTCGACAGTTGGTGTACGAATTGGACGGCTGCAGGTATCAACGATGAGAACTATCAAATTGTTCTTGACCCTTTGAAACCAACATGTATTTGGTCGAATGACAACTCTGGAAATATCAATACATTTAACGCAATAACTGGTTTAGCCGGCAACTGTGCAGTCCCCGCACCGACTGTTGAATTCAGTGGAGGAATGATCCTCCCTCGAATGGCCTGTTCGACAGCAAACTCAATTCAAGCGTGGCGATCGTTCACGTTGGTCACTGCCGTCACTTACACATCGGCAACTATCACTGTTAAAAACTCATCTGGTGTTGCAATAACCGCTTGGACAAATAAGGCAATTCCGGCAAACAAAATCGTCGACCTAACAACATTGCCGGTTGCCGACACGGGACAGAACCCACAATTTTCGGTGGTGTTTACCGAACGATCTACTGAAGGTGATGTCTCAGCCACCATCAGCGCAATCGGCGGTTCACCTCAACTGTGTTTACGACCAATCATCGCGTGCCCAGCACCGATTGTCGCTGTAAGTCAACTATCGGCGAATAGCGTGAACGTCACTGCATCTGCCAGCACCACTGCGAACAGTGTTGTTTCGCAGTTTGATCCGGTGACAAAAAGCGTCATGATTGCCCAAACCCCAAGTAGCACATGTGCATCAAGTTTGTCGGGTACTTTGACAACTGGTGCTGGTGTTGCTGTCGCAGGGGTTGTAGTTGCCTTAACAGATAGTGCTGGTTCTGCTGTGACGTACCAAGCCGATTACCCCGATGTTGCATTGCGCGGTCTGCCGGTGACAACAACGAGCGATGCATCTGGAAACTATTCGTTTCCGTTAGTGGCTCCTGGCAATTACAAAGTCAATTTTGTTGACGCTTCTCCCACGGTCAATGTCAACCAGGCGATTGTCACAGCTAGTGGCAGCGGAACCACGTCAGACTTCACAGCAGCAACTTCACTGCTGTCTCCTGCAGTCACCCTTGTTGCCGGCACACCCGGTGTTGTTGATGCGAAATACAATTCATTTCAAACTTTGTCCAAGTCGTTCTTCCCATCGATCGTCAATGTAGGCCAGGTTTCAACCCTGACCTTCACGATTTCCAATCCACCGCTCACACTGAAGACTGGAATTGGTTGGGTTGACTCACTTCCTACTGGACTGGTCATTGACGACAACCCCAACAAACGAACAACTTGCCCAGGTGGTGTTACTGAGACCTCAACAGTTGCTGCGATGACACCGGTCGCAGGTGCCACAAGTATCACCGTTACAGGTGCTTCAATTAACGCAAACGTGGCGAGCTGCACCTACCGCGTCAATGTAAAAGCAACGGCTGCTGGAAGTTATAACAATGGCCCAAATAATGTGTCGACTTCGACCATTGACAAGAACACTGACGCTACGTTGACGTCAACGACGCCCCCTGCAACAGGTGCAACTCTGTGCGATAACAACAACTATTACCTTGATTCAGGACAGTTGTATCGCCAAGTCTTCGGTTCAATCACTCGCTACGCAGTTGGACCGGCTTATGCATCCGGTTCGGTTGACGCCATTGGTTATAACTCTGTTGACGGTTTCTTGTACGGAATTGCAAAAAGCACAGTCACTAGTAACACTGTGGCATTGACGGCTGGCCACTTGGTACGAATTTCAAGTACTGGAATATTGAGCGATTTAGGTTCGATGACAGGTACGGGCATTACCGACACCTTGATGGCAACAATGACTGGCGGAGATTTTGATAATTTAGGCAATCTTGTCGTCAAGGCGACCGGTTCGAAGTCGACCGTGTATTCAATTAATGTCTCAACGCGCGCTGCCACAACGATTACTTTAAGCACCGCCATTGAAGGTGATGACTTGGCTTATGCGAAGGGCTACTTCTATTCAAGTTTTGGTCTTTACATGTACAAGGTCACTGTGTCCACGGGAACAAGTTGGACAGCCTCAGCACAAACGATTTTTCCATCAAACATCAGTAGTCATGATTCGACCTATAGCAATGGAGCGGGGCAAATTATATTTGTTGACGGAAATGGGAATGCCTATTTACTAGCGAACCCGTTAACCGCTACAGCATCAAGCAATTTTGTTTTGAAGTTTACTTATGCAGCAAGACCACTTGATGGTGCAATGTGCCACGCAGATCCTGTTCCATTGGCGAGTCCTGACGCATCATCCGGCGGCCGTAATGCAACCCAAACGAAGAACTTGCTCACTAATGACACCGTTGCATCTAACGCAGCAGGAACAACTTTGGTTGGATCGTCAGTGAAGCTTTGTGATCCAAACTCAACACCCGTTGAAGTGTCACCAAATTGTACGAAAGGCTCTGGAACATCAATAACAGTTGCTGGGGTTGGTGCGTACTCCGTTGATGCATTGGGTGTTGTCACCTTTACTCCGGTGACCAACTATTCAGGAACACCACCAGCTTTGAATTATCAAGTTGCAGACACGGGCAGCAACATCGCGACTAGCACTTATACCCCAAGCGTTCTTGCCACCCTTCCAGTTGCTGTGAACGACACATCAACTGGTGCGTACGACGTCAACCAAACTATTTCGATCTTGAGCAACGACTTGCCCGGCACGCTTTCACCGATCGATGTAACGACGGTCAAGATTTGTTCAACTGCTACTTCTGATGCAAGTTGTACTGGCACAACATTGGCAGTTCCGAATGAGGGAACGTACACAGTCAACGCTGACGGGACAGTGACCTTCGACCCGTTGTCAACGTTTACTGGTACGGCAACTCCGATCAAATACGTCGTCTCAGATGGTTCGCAGAATCAAACCACTGCGACAATCACCCCAACAGTGTCGATGCCAGCCGTTCCTGTGGCAACACCTGAGACTAAGTCGGTGATCCCTGGTGGAACGATCGCTTTTACAACTCTTACTGGCGCTAGTGGTTTGGCAACTTCTGGTGTTGGATTTAATACTGCAGTGACTTGTTTGATTACCCCAGCTTCATCGCCCGACACGTGTGATTCTGATGGAGTCGTCACTGTTGCCGGAGTGGGTACTTATACGTTGGACAAAACCACGGGTGTTGTGACGTTGGTGGCCGATCCGGCAGCAACCGCAGGCACAAAGACAGCGCTCAAATATCAGGTCACCGATTCGTTTGGTCAGAAGGCAACATCAACTTTGACTCCTGTGGTTCCAGTTGCTCCCGTTGCGGTGAACGACACGTCAACTGGTGCATACGATGTCAACCAAACGATTTCTGTATTAACAAACGATGCCGTGACGGCACCAGCAACTCTGGTTGCGTCAACCGTCAAACTGTGCGCAACTACCTCAACTCCGAACAGTTCATGTACTTTGAGTTCACTGACTGTGGCCAATGAAGGTACATACACCGCCAATGCCAATGGCACAGTTACTTTTGATCCGCTGCCAACTTTTAAAGGAACAGTGACGACACCAGTTAAATATGCGGTTGCCGATTCAACAGGTCAGGTCACGAATGCAACAATTACACCAACAGTGAGCGCGCCGGCCACACCTGTTGCAACTCCACAGGGCAAATCGGTTAATCCGGGGGAGACAGTCGCGTTCACAACGTTGACTGGTACATCTGGTCTTGCTACATCGGCTGCAGGGTTCAACACATCTGCCACTTGTCTCATCACACCCGCGTCGTCTCCGGCCGCCTGTGACACTGACGGCATCGTGACAATTACAGGGCAAGGTACGTACACGTTGGACCAAGCAACGGGCATCGTGACCTATGCGGCCGATCCGGCGGCAACAGTTGGAGCCAAAACTGCGATCACCTATCAGGTTCAAGACATCACTGGCCAAAAGGTCACCTCAACGTTGACACCAACAGTTCCACCGGCGCCAGTGGCTACCAATGACACATCGACTGGCGCATACGACACCAATCAGACGATCACAATTCTGACTAACGACACTGCGGGTGCTGGCGCAACGTTGGTGACAGGCAGCGTGAAGTTGTGTGCCACGACCGCAACAGTTAACGCAAGCTGCTCATTGTCGACTTTGACTGTTGCAAACGAAGGTACATACACAGTCAATGCCAATGGCACTGTTACATTCGATCCACTGCCGACCTTTAAGGGCGTGGCTTCAGCGGTGAAATACATCGTCGCCGACTCAACTGGTCGCACCGATGATGCAACAATCATTCCAACTGTGACTGCTCCTGCTGTACCCGTAGCGACAGCTCAATCAAAGTCAGTGATTCCCGGTGCTTCAGTTGCGTTCACGACGTTGACTGGCACCGGAGGATTAGCGACGTCGGGTATTGGGCTCAATCCGACAGTGACTTGTCTCTTCACACCCTCAACGACAACATGTGATGCCGATGGCATCGTGACGATTGCTGGCCAAGGTACTTATACGTTGGACCAAGTGACGGGCATCGTGACCTATGCAGCCGATCTAGCAGCGACCGCCGGAACCAAGACTGCTATTACCTATCAAGTTCAAGACATCACCGGACAAAAAGCAACATCAACTTTGACTCCAGTGATTCCGGTAGCTCCCGTAGCAGTGAATGACACGTCAACTGGTGCCTACGACGTCAATCAAATCATTTCGGTTTTGACCAACGACACGGTGACGGCACCAGCAACGCTGGTTGCGTCGACTGTCAAACTTTGTGCAACCACGTCGACTCCGAATAGTTCTTGTACCTTGACGTCGGTGACTGTTGCAGGGCAAGGCACGTACACCGCGAATGCGAATGGCACGGTCACGTTTGACCCCTTGCCCACTTTCAAAGGCACTGCTTCTCCAGTGAAGTACGTTGTGGCCGATTCGAATGGTCAAGTAACCGGTGCAAATATCACACCGACCGTGACCGCCCCTGCGGTACCGGTAGCAACTGCCGATTCGAAGTCCGTGATTCCTGGTGGAACTGTTGCGTTTACGACTTTGACAGGTACGGGCGCACTCGCAACTTCTGGTGTTGGTCTTGATACATCGTTGACCTGTTTGATTACACCAGGTTCAACTCCTGATGCGTGTGATACCGACGGTGTTGTCACAGTTGCTGGTGTGGGCACGTACACATTGAATACCTCGACAGGTGTTGTGACGTTGGTGGCCGACGCGGCTGCAACCGCAGGTACAAAGACCGCGCTCAAGTACCAGGTAACCGACATCACTGGCCAAAAAGTAACTTCAACTTTGACCCCAGTAGTTCCACCATTACCCGTTGCGGTGAATGACACATCGTCTGGTGCGTATGACACGAATCAGACAATCAGTCCTTTCACTAATGACACAGCGACGACTCCAGCGACAATCGTTGCGTCGAGCGTGAAGTTATGTGCGACAACTGCAACGGCGAATGCGTCTTGCAACTTGACTACGTTAACTATTGCCAACCAAGGTACTTACACTGTGAACGCGAATGGCACGGTGACGTTTGATCCGTTGTCAACCTTTACTGGCGTTGCAACAGCGGTGAAGTATGTAGTTGCCGATAGCAACACCCAGTTGGCCGGTGCGACGATCACTCCGACTGTCGCACTTCCAACTCCACCAGTCGCAACTGCTGATTCGAAATCGGTGATCCCAGGCGGAACCGTTGCGTTCACCACGATTACCGGAACTGGTGGATTAGCGACGTCGGGAGTAGGACTTGATGCCACAGTGACGTGTTTGTTGACGCCTAGTACAACGACGTGTGATGCCGATGGCATCGTGACAGTCGCCGGTGTTGGTACCTATACGTTGAATAAGACCACTGGTGTCGTGACTTTGGTTGCCGATCCGGCCGCTACGGCAGGAACCAAAGCTGCACTTTCATATCGTGTGACTGACACATTTGGTCAGACCGCGACTTCAACATTGACTCCCGTTGTTCCGCCGCTGCCAGTCGCGACCAACGACACTTCGTCTGGTGCTTACGACACCAACCAAGTCATTAGTCCGTTTACGAATGACACCGCGACATCTCCAGCGACAATTGTTGCAACGAGTGTGAAGTTGTGTGCCACGGCAGCAACTGCGAATGCGTCTTGTAACTTGACGACATTGACTGTTGCCGGTCAAGGTACGTACACAGTGAACGCGAATGGCACGGTGACGTTTGATCCGTTGTCAACTTTCTCTGGGGTTGCAACAGCCGTGAAGTACGTGATTGCTGATACCAATACGCAAGTGGCTTCAGCGACAATTACTCCGACAGTGGCGTTACCGCCTGTCCCAACTGCTACCCCCGAAGCAAAGGCCGTTATTCCTGGTGGAACTGTGGCCTTCACAACGCTGACTGGCACCAGTGGTATTGCGACATCTCCAACTGGATTTAACACGGCGTCGACTTGTCTGATTACACCTGCGTCTTCTCCGGCGACCTGTGATGCCGATGGCATTGTGACTGTCACCGGCGTTGGTACTTATACGTTGAACAAGACCACGGGTGTCGTGACCTTGGTTGCCGATGCAGGAGCTACGCAAGGTACCAAAGCAGCATTGACATATCAAGTGACAGACATTTATGGTCAAAAGGCAACGTCAACATTGACGCCAACAATTCCCGCACCGCCAGTTGGAAACAATGACACGTCATCTGGAGCATTTGATACCAACCAGGTGATCTCTCCATTAACGAATGACACTGCAACGACTCCAGCTATTTTGGAGCCTTCGACAGTGAAGCTATGCGCAACAACGTCAACTGCAAATGCTTCATGTACTTTGACAACTTTGACAGTCGCTAATCAGGGTACGTACACGGTGAACAGCAACGGCACAGTGACGTTTGATCCACTTCCCAATTTCACTGGTGTTGCATCACCGGTGAAGTACGTGGCTGCAGATTCAAGTGGTCAAGTCATCAGTGCGACAATTACTCCTACTGTTGCGCTGCCAATTCCGCCAGTTGCTACGGCTGAAAGCAAGGCTGTGATTCCTGGTGGAACTGTGGCCTTCACAACGTTGACGGGCACAAATGGTCTCGCCACGGCTCAAGCAGGCTTTACTAATGCATCTTCGTGCCTCATTACACCCGCATCATCACCGGCTGCGTGTGATGCCGATGGTGTTGTCACGGTTGCTGGAGTGGGTACATACACGCTGAATACAACGACAGGTGTCGTGACCTTGGTTGCTGACCCTGCTGCCACGCAAGGTACGAAAGCTGCATTGACGTACCAAGTCACTGATACCTATGGTCAAAAAACTACATCGACTTTGACGCCGACTATTCCTGCACCTCCTGTTGGTGTGAATGACACGCCATCAGGTGCCTATGACACCAACCAAGTGATTTCGCCGTTAGCGAATGACACGACGACCGCACCAGCAACATTTATTCCAAGTACTTTGAAGTTGTGCGCGACAACGTCGACGGCAAATAGTTCTTGCAATTTGGATTCTTTAGTAGTCCCCAATGAAGGTACATACACGGTCAATCCAGATGGCACAGTCACGTTTGATCCGCTGCCAACATTCAAGGGCACCGCAACTCCGGTGAAATATGTCGTCACCGAAACGAGTAACCAGCAAACAAGTGCGACAATCACGCCAACAGTGGCTGCACCAAATGGTCCGACAGCTACAGCTCAAACAAAAACAGTGAATCCAGGTGACACTGTGGCATACACAACTTTGACAGGAGCTAACGGACTTGCCTCGGCCGCCGCTGGTTTGAATACCGGAGGGACTTGTTTGTATACGCCGAACACCACAACGTGTGATTTAGATGGGGTAGTAACTATTTCAGGTGAAGGAACGTACACACTCAATACTTCAACTGGTGTTGTTACCTTTGCTGCCGATCCTGCTGCGACTGCTGGAACCAAGACGGTCATACGGTATGAAGTTCAAGACATCACTGGGCAAAAAGCAACGTCAACCTTGACGCCCATCATTCCGCCAGCACCTGTTGCAAACAACGACATCAAGACTGGCGCCTATGACACCACTCAAGTTATTCCGATCTTGGCCAACGACACTCCAGGATCTGGGGCAACTTTGGTGCCCTCGAGTGTGAAGTTGTGTCCGACATCGTTGATCTTGAGCGTGACTTCGTCGTGTACTTTGACAACTCTGACTGTTCCTAATGAGGGCACTTATACGGTCAGCCCAGATGGCACAGTGACGTTTGATCCGCTGCCAACATTCAAGGGCACTGCAACACCAGTGAACTATGTGGTTGCTGATACGACGGGTCAAGTTGACAATGCTTCGATCACACCGACGGTGACTGCGCCAACGGCTCCAGTAGTGACGCCAGAAACAAAGTCAGTGATTCCTGGCGGCACAGTGGCCTTTACGACATTGACCGGCACCAATGGTCTCGCAACTTCGGGTGTGGGTCTCAATACTTCAGTGACATGTTTGATCGCACCTGCTACATCAACGTGTGATGCCGATGGGGTAGTAACTATTTCGGGTGAAGGCACGTACACGCTCAACCCGACAACTGGTGTTGTGTCGTTCGTAGCCGATGCGGCTGCAACCCCAGGTAGTAAGACTCCGATTACGTATCAGGTTCAAGACATCACGGGTCAGAAAGTAACGTCAACACTGACTCCAACAATTCCTGCTGCGCCTGGCGCAGTGAATGACACGTCGTCGGGAACCTTTGACGCTAATCAAGTTATTTCGCCGCTGGCCAATGACACCGTGACAAGTCCTGCCACTTTCGATCGATCTTCGTTGAAGTTGTGTGCGACGACTTCAACCGCTAATTCATCGTGCACATTGACATCGCTGACAGTGCCTGATGAAGGTACCTATACGGTTTACCCGAACGGAACAGTTGTATTCGATCCTTTACCGACGTTCACCGGACCTGCGACGCCAGTGAAATATGTCGTCGTTGATTCGACTGGACAAGTGACGAGTGCGACGATTACCCCGACGGTGTCGTCTCCGTCGATTCCGGTCGCAACTCCCGAAACTAAATCGGTGATTCCTGGTGGCACAGTTGCATTCACCACGATTACTGGAACTAACGGTCTCGCTTCATCTGGTGTTGGCCTTGATGCCACCGTCACCTGTTTGATCACGCCAGGTACTACAACTTGCGACCTTGATGGTGTTGTCACCGTGAGTGGCGTTGGAACGTACACATTGAATACAGCGACTGGTGTCGTGACATTGGTAGCCGATGCAAATGCGACACCTGGTACAAAAGCTTCATTGACTTATCAAGTCACTGACACATTTGGCCAAACTAAAACCTCAACTTTGACTCCCGTCATTCCCGCACCGCCAGTCGGCGCCAACGACACATCGTCGGGCGCCTACGACACCAATCAAGTGATTTCACCACTCACAAATGACACGGTGACTTCGCCAGCAACTTTGGTGCCTTCGAGTCTGAAATTGTGCGCCACTACCAGCACTGTCGATGTGAATTGCAATTTCACTTCTTTGACCGTTCCGAATGAGGGCACCTATACGGTGAACCCGAACGGTACGGTGACTTTTGATCCGTTAGAGACATTCAAGGGCACCGCAACCCCAGTGAAGTACGTGGTTGCCGATTCAACGGGCCAGGTCACGCACGCAACCATCACACCAACAGTACTTCCCCCTGCTGTACCTGTTGCGACTCCTGAAACTAAGACAGTTATCCCAGGTGCCACAGCAACATTTACAACGATCACTTCACAAGGTGGTCTCGCAACCTCTGCCGCTGGTTTTATTCCTACCGCGACATGTTTGATTACGCCAAGCTCATCACCCACAACATGTGATGCCGACGGAGTAGTAGTGATTCCTGGTGAGGGAACATACACGTTGAATACATCGACTGGTGCCGTCACTTTCGTGGCCGACCTCGCCGCGACACCGGGTAGCAAAACTTCGATTACCTACCAGGTGCAAGACATCACTGGTCAAAAAGCGACGGCGACATTGACTCCGGTCATTCCTTCACCACCGGTTGGAGTAAATGACATAAAGACTGGCGCCTACGACACCAATCAAGTCATTTCACCACTTGCGAATGATTCAGCGACTTCGCCGGCGACTCTGGTTCCATCAAGCCTCAAGTTGTGTACCGATACAACCAACGTGATTGCTTTGTGCACCTTGACTTCTTTGACTGTTCCGAATGAAGGTACGTACACAGTCAACCAAGATGGCACGGTGACATTCGATCCGTTACCAACTTTTGTCGGTAACGCCACACCCGTGAAATATGTGGTTGCCGACTCAACTGGCCAGTTCACTAGCGCAACGATCACGTCAACGGTTGCCCCGCCACGTGTACCTATTGCCGTGAACGATGTTTCATCAGGTCCGTATGACGCGAATCAATTAATCAATTTGCTCCTCGGCGACACCCCGGGCGAACCCGGACTTCCTTTGTTGCCGAGTTCAATCAAAATATGTCCGCTCAATGCGACAGCGCCTTATACGTCAACGAATTGTTCATTGGTACCCACCCAAGCTTCACCATTGGTGACCGCTGATGGTTCATATTGGATCGACCCAACAACTGGAATCTTGACGTTTGATCCGTCGCCGACGTTTGCTGGAACAGTGACTCAACCACTTCGATACGTCGTGAAAGATGCAATGAATCAAACGGTATCTGCGACAATCACACCGTCAGTGACTGCGCCACCGATCCCGACTGCAACACCTCAAACACAATTGTTGCTGCCAGGCGAGACTGTCTCATTTACAAACATCACGGGTACGTCGGCACTTGCTACTGGAACGCTGCTGCAAACCTCTGGAGCAACGGCAACTTGTTTGTACATCTTGAACACCACGACATGTGATGCTGACAACACTGTCACGGTAATCGGAGAAGGAACCTTTGTGCTCGACCCAAGTACAGGTGTCGTCACCTACACGGCCGATGTGAATGCAACAGCAGGCACGAAGACACCTATTACATATCGAGTTACCGACATTCTGGGTCGTACAGCGACGTCAACTTTGACTCCTGTTATCCCAGCAGCAACTGTCGTAGCTCTCGATGTAACACGTAATGGCTGGGATTCGATTCAGACAATTAGTCCTCTTGCCAATGACACTCCTAGTAACGGAGTGATGCTGATTGCGTCAACATTGAAATTGTGTGCCAATGGCGAAAGTGCATTGGCAAAAACTTGCACGTTGACGACTTTGATAGTTCCAGGCGAAGGTACCTACACCGTGAACCCTGATGGAACCGTCACCTTTGATCCACTTCCAACTTTCGCTGGTACGGCAACTCCAGTCAATTATCAAGTCACCGACTCTCTCGGTCGTACATCTGGTTCAACAATCACTCCTGAAGTGGCTGTGCCTGGGCCACCCGTTGCAACTCCAGAAGTAAAGGTCCTCACTCCCGGAGCAACTGTGGTTTTCACAAATGTCATCGGCACCAATGCTTTAGCTCTCGGAGCTGCATTGCAAACTGGCCCAACGAATGGGCCATGTTTGATTGACCCAATCACAAATCTGTGTGGCACAACAGTGGCGATTGCAAATGAAGGAACTTGGACGATTGATCAAACAACGGGAGTCGTCACGTTTGTCTCGTTGAGCACGATTGCAGTTGGTACACAAACGCCGATGACGTATCGAGTCACCGATGTTCTTGGAACAACGGTGACGTCGACATTGACTCCGATTATTCCTGAAGTACCCAAGGTGACGAACGACGAAAAAGTGAGTGGCTGGGATACCAACCAGACGTTCTCACCATTTGCAAATGACAAATTCGATTCAGTAGCACCAGTCGTTGTGTCGTCACTCAAATTGTGTGGACCGGGCGAAGTCATCGGTAGTTGTACGCGCACGATTCTCTCGATCGAGAATGAAGGCACCTATACGGTCAATGCCGATGGAACAGTGACCTTTGATCCACTGCCAACTTTCCATGGCACTGCTACCCCAGTCACGTATCAAGCAATTGATATTGCGGGTCAACTACTGCACGCCACGATTACACCAACCGTGACCGCGCCACCGACCCCGGAAACGACCCCAGATGAAGTTTCAGCGAAGAAGGGTCGCAGCGTCGTTTTCTCGCCATGGCTGAACGACTTTGCTGGTACTGCGCCAGCTGACTTTACGGGCACCCTTAAGTTGGTTCCCTCGAGTATTCGTCTATGTGGCGTTGACCAAACTGCTCCCAACTGCACGTTGACCAAACTCACGACCGCCGATGGCAAGTACACCCTCGATATCAAGACTGGCAAGGTCACCTTTGTGCCCCGCCCCGGATTCTCTGGACTAGTGACCCAACCCGTGACCTACCAGATTTCGAACGACTGGAAGGGTGCTTCGGGGGCCGGTATCAGTACTGGCCAACTCATTGCCAATATTGGGGCAGGCACGTTGCCAACCACCGGTTTCGACTTTGGCGTGGTCTTCGTTATGGGAGGGCTCACTATGGGGGCTGGTGTTGGTCTGTGGCGCATCAGTACTGGTCGCAAGCGCGGCAAGTACCACCATCCGCGCTGGCTGAACGAAATCGATGGCGAATAGTCCCGCCAAGGTGCTCTAGAGCATCTTTTGCAGCAAAACCATGTCGAGCCAACGGTTGAACTTGCGTCCGACCTCGCTCTCGACCCCGACCTCACGGAATCCACAGGCTGTATGGAGGGCTCGGCTGGCCTCTCCAGAGGCTTCAATCCGGGCCATGACCGAGTGAAATCCCGAGGTCGCGGCCAGGTCGATGACCCCTGTGAGCAGGAGTTTTCCGATTCCACGGCGGCCCATATCGCGACGCACATAGACCGAATCTTCGACCGTCGGGCGATAGGCGGCTCGTTCTTTGTAGGGGCTCAATGAGGCGAATCCGACCACTTGACCCCCGAGAACGGCCACAATGGCGGCAAAAGCCCCACTGCGCTCG
>Ga0194055_10001049_pt1 | contig 22457 bp, 19 predicted proteins | sample SepL449m_MetaG_FD_155482 | JGI IMG/M metagenome (GOLD analysis project Ga0194055, IMG submission 155482) | Anoxic zone freshwater microbial communities from boreal shield lake in IISD Experimental Lakes Area, Ontario, Canada - Sep2016-L442-9m | ecosystem: Environmental > Aquatic > Freshwater >... | reverse complement strand
TCAGCCCCTCGCCGTCAGCAGCTGCCCCCTCGCCACCGCCCGCACCACCCCCCGCGCCGCCGGTCGCGACCGCTGCGGCTGAGCCCGCTTCTGCGCACCCCACGACCGCACTTCCGGTTCGCACGCCGACTGCGGCGCAACCACAACAACAACGACCGGCAGCAGCGGCAGTGGCACCGTCGGCATCAACACCGGCTCCGCTTCGCTTGGTCGAATCACCGGCCGCGACCACTCGGCCACTCACCACGAAGATTCGGGTCATTGTCGCAGAAAGCAATCCGTTTGACCTCGGCGTTGTCGAAGAACTCGCCGAGATGGCGACGTCGGTTCAACTAGAGCTCATTCCTGCCGCGACTCGCGCAGCAGCTGAACGAATCGCATCCACCACGGATCACGACATCGTCTTAATGAACCTCGAACTTCATGACTCATCGGGGTTCGCCACGATTCTTGAATGGCAACACAGCGGATCGAGCTCGGCGCCGGTCATCGTGATCAATAGCAATAGCGATGTTGCCGCCAGTGACGAGGCTCGAGCGCTGGGGGTTGCCCACATCATTCAAAAAGGTCAGCTAGACGAGTTAGTCGCGTTGGGATCGGTCGGATCTGATCGATTCGCACGACTGTTGCGGACGACCCTAGAGCGCTCTGCATCGCCGTCGAGGCCTGCACTGGGCTAGCAGTTTTGATTGCGGACAATCAGCACCCGCTGCCGCAATGGTGCATCCTTTCGTCATGCCCAAATGTGTAGTTGTCACCGGATCGGCATCGGGGTTGGGTGCCGAACTCATCCGCACCATCCAAGCGGATGGAAACTCGACGATCGGTGTCGATCGGCAACAAGGCGACATCGTTGCGGACCTCGAAACCGACGCTGGTCGCGCTCATGCCGTCAACGAAATTCTGGCCCGAACCAGCGGTCGGCTCGATGGTTTGGTTTCCTGCGCGGCTGCTTCGCCACTACATCCTGATCCAGCGGCAGTCATCAGTATCAACTGGTTCGGAGCAATGGCCATGCTTGACCGATTACTCCCGGCATTACGTCTCGGCGAGAACCCCAGCGCAGTGGCGATTTCAAGTATCGGCGCCGTTGACGGTTCCCACGACGAGGTCCTGCTCGAGTGCATCACCAACGAAATCGAATCCGTTGCCCGACGAAAGGCCGACGATGGCACCGAGTTCCGATCGGCGATCGCTTACAGCACGGCCAAGCGGGCGGTCGCGCTCGGTGTTCGTGCCCGAGCCCAACTTTGGGCCACGGCCGGAGTCCGACTCAACGCCGTCGCTCCGGGCCGTATGGCCACGCCAATGCTCGACGGACTGCTCGCAAACCCGGTCATCGCAGCCGGTATAGCCACCTTGCCTATTGGTGTGCGCGCCACCGGTAGCGCGGCTGATGTTGCCGCATCGGTGCGATTTCTACTCAGCGACGAGGCCTCATTTATCCACGGCCAAGTGCTCTACGTCGACGGCGGTACCGAGGCGCTCATTCGACCAACCACACTGTGAAGCTCAACCGAGGTTTCAACCCATTTTGGAAGGACCTAACGCATGGCTGAGCGAGGCAAATATGTCGGGAAGGTCATCACTGATGACGACGAGACGATTGCCGCCGCACTCGAAGGCGTCAGCATCCCCACGTTAATGATGTCAATGATTCACATGAGTGGTGACACTGCGATCTTGCAAGGGCCACTCAAACCGGCTGGCGTTTATCTCAACGAGGTCCAAGGGTTTATGAGTCCCGAGGATCAAAGCGCAGTTCGAGCGATGGCACTCGACATCATCAAGGACTATCGCGACCGTGGATCGATTCCCGGCACTCAGCCTGACAACGAGACATTGCAAGCGATGATGAGCTTCTTAGTCGCCGAGCCTGTTGCGGCCGAATATGTGCCCATGATGCTTGAAGAACTCGAACTCGATGGACGTGACGCACGCGACCTGGGATGGGGCGATGCGATTTGCGACGAGGTCAAGGCTGGATTTCATGTGGTGGTCATCGGCTGCGGAATGTCTGGACTCTTGGCCGCGATTCGGCTCGACGAAGCGGGAATCCCGTTCACCGTGATCGAAAAAAACGCCGGGCCTGGCGGCACTTGGTTCGAAAATCGATACCCCGGATGTCGAGTCGACGTCGGCAACCATTTCTACTGTTACTCATTCGAACCAAACAACGAATGGACTGAATTTTTCGCCCAGCACAGCGAGCTCCAACACTATTTCGAGGGGTGTATGGCTAAGTATGGCGTGGCTAACCGCATCCAGTTCGAAAGTGAAGTCACGAGCGCGCGCTATAACGAATCGACCCACACCTGGACAGTCAACGTTCGCCGAACTCATTCGCAAACCGGCACGAGCACGGTCGAGATCATCGAAGCGAACGCCATCATCAGCGCCGTCGGCAACCTCAATCGACCCAAACTGCCCGACATAGTCGGACTCGATCGGTTCGGGGGCGAGGTCGTGCATTCAGCAAAATGGCCAACAAATCTCGATCTACGCGGAAAACGCGTTGCCGTCATCGGCACTGGGGCGAGTGCATTTCAAATCGTGCCGGCGATCGCCGAGCAAGTTGAACACCTCACCGTGTTTCAACGCTCGGCATCGTGGATGTTTCCCAATCCCAACTATCACGAGTCGGTCAACGAAGGGACGAAATGGGCGCTCGAACATTTGCCCTATTACGGCCGGTGGTACCGATTCCTACTCTTTTGGCCCGGTTGCGATGGCGGCCTCCAAGCCATGCGTATCGATCCCGATTGGCCCCATCAGGACCGCTCCATCAGCGAAGTGAACGAGGTTGTTCGCGAGATGTTCACGCAATATATGGCGGACCAGATCACTGATGACGCGGAGCTGTTGACGCAAGTTGTGCCTGACTATGTCTGCCTCGGAAAACGCACGCTTCAAGACAACGGGAGTTGGTTAGCTGCACTTCAACGTGACGACGTTGAACTCGTGACCGACTCGATCGTCGAGGTGCAAACCGACCGGGTCATTACTGCATCCGGTTCTGACTACCCCGTCGACGTCATCGTGTGTGCCACTGGATTTTATGCGAACCGGTACCTGTGGCCCATGGAAATCATTGGCCGAGATGGCATCGTATTATCCGATCAATGGGGCGACGAGCCGACCGCCTACTTGGGCATGACCGTGCCACATTTCCCGAACATGTTTTGCCTGTATGGGCCTGGCACCAACCTGGCCCACGGCGGCAGCCTGATCTTCCATTCCGAGTGCCAAATTCGTTACATCATGGGCTGCATAGCAGCACTGTTGACGCTTCACTACGCAGCAATTGAATGCAGGGCCGAGATTCACGACGACTACAACCAGCGCCTGCAAGCCGAACTCGCGACGATGGTTTGGTCGCATCCAACCATCACCAATAGTTTTTTTCGCAACAATTCAGGAAAGATCCACATCCTGTCGCCGTGGCGCCTCGTTGATTACTGGACGTGGACTCGCGAACCCGACTTAAGCGACTTCGTGCTGTCGAACTAGTTACGGATTTCCCACCAAGACCGTGTCGGTATCACGGCCCGACTTCAAAATCGTGCCAGCCAGCACGCCGGTCGGGACGTTCGCGTCCACGCTGAGTTCACCATTCACGAACACCTTGGCGATTCCGATTGCCTCAGCCGACAATCGACCCGAGCCACCTGGGAGATCGTGCACCATCACCACATCGCCGCTGTCAATCACGTTCGGATCAAACAGCACAACATCAGCGATCCAACCTTCGGTAATCCGTCCCCGATCCCGCAAGCCAAAAAGGCGAGCGGGCATGTCGGTCAGATGATGAATCGCCTCTTCGAGACCCATGAGTTGTTTTCCTCGCAAACAATCACCGAGGAATTCGGTCGTATAGGGCGCTCCGCACATTCGGTCGAGATGCGCACCGGCATCTGATCCACCCAACATCGCGTATCCCGATCGCCACGCGTCAACACGCATGCGCCAACTTTCGGAGTCGTCATCAGTTGGGCCCGGCCACAAAACCGTCTGAAGATCGTCGGCTGCCACGATGTCGAGCAAAGCAAAGAACTCACGCACCCCGCGTTCGCGCGCAATGTCGGCGACTAGCCGACCCTTGAGTCCTTCGTTCGCGCTACTAAAGGTGTCGCCTATGCGATAGCGACCCCAACCTGTCAGTCGACCGAAAACCCCTGCTTCGGGTGAATTCGCGTCTTGTTCCATGGAGATCCGAGTCGCAGGTTCGGCCAACCGCGCCATTCGCTCCGTGATCGGCAAGGACAAAATCGCGCCCCAATTCGGCAGCTGATGCAACGCGCAATAGGTGAGAAAACTCATGTTCATTCCCACCAGCGTCGGCATGGTCAGCGCCACAACTCTCGCCCCGCGGCGCTCAGCCTCGACTGAGGCGGCCAATTGATCCCGCGATCGTTCGGGGACGGCAGAATCAACCGTCAACACGTTCCAGTTGATGGGTCGTTGTGCCCGCAAACTCATGTCGATCATGAGGTCAATCTCTTGATCCTCAAAGCCGCTTAGACACCCATCGGTAACCCACTCAAGCGTCGTTCCTTCATGGGCCGCGACCTCGTCACAAAGAGTCAGTAACTCCTCAGGTGTTGCCCACCGTGATGGAACAGGATCACCGTCGCCATCAGAATGGGTAAAACTTTGCGTCGTCGAAAAACCCAATCCGCCAACGTTGAGCGCCTCAGCGAGCAGGACGCGCATCTGGTCAATTTGTGCCGGTGTCGCCTCGTGGCCCACGGCGTCTTCGCCCATTACTTCGCGACGCAAGGCGCAATGACCAACCAAAAATGCAGCATTGACGCCTAGGTTGCCGTCAAGACGATCTAAGTATTCGCCGAAGCTGTTCCAGTCCCAAGGCACACCTTGCTCAAGAGCATCTTTGGGCATGCCTTCTACTCGCGCCATCATGTCAATGAGGTAGCTGGCACCGTCTCCGCTCACTGGTGCCAAAGTAAAACCACAATTACCGGCAACAATTGACGTCACGCCATGAAGGCTCGAAGGCGTGGCCATTGGATCCCAAAACAATTGCGCGTCGTAATGGGTATGGGGATCGACAAAGCCGGGGCAAAGTACAAGGCCAGTGGCATCAATTACCACTGCGGCATCTTCGGTGATGACACCTACGGCATCGATCCGGCCATCACGAAATCCGACATCGGCCACAAAACGATCGGCACCGGTGCCGTCGACCACGATCGCGCCCTTGATGAGATAGTCGAGCATTGTCAATCCTCCTCGTTGCCGGTGCGAGACCGTACCTTTTCGGCGGCGGCGAGTTGTTCTTTCGCCCAACGGTAATCAGCCTTGCCCGCTGGCGAGCGCTGAATCGCCGGGAGGAAGAGGTAATCCTTGGGCAGTTTGTACCGCGCAACCACCGTCGAGGCGTGCAACGTGAGTTCAGCGGGGGTCGTCGTCGCTCCATCGGCGAGGAGCACCAAGGCGACCACCTCTTGACCCCAACGCTCACTCGGACGACCCACCACGATGACATCGCGGACTGCCGGGTGACCGGCCAGTGCCTGCTCAACTTCTTCAGCGAATATTTTCTCGCCGCCGGAATTGATGGTCACCGCGTCACGACCGAGTAACTCGATTTGTCCATCGCTGAGCCATCTGGCTCGGTCACCCGGCACCGAGTAGCGGCGACCACTAATCAACGGGAAAGTGCGTTGGGTCTTGGCCGGGTCGTTCAGATACCCCAACGGAACCCATCCTTCCTGGGCTAACCACCCCAACTCGTCACTTCCGGGAGCGAGCAATTGTTCGAGGTCCTCACTCACGACAACTGCTCCAGGACCGGCCTTAAACCGCCCCGTCGACGCGTCGTCCTTGGTCGAATAATGCGACATCTGAGCACCGGTTTCTGACGACCCCACCGAATCGGAGATGGTGACATTTGGTGCTGCATCCATGAGGCGCTGTTTCAACGCCGGATTCATGGGCGCGCCACCGTTGCCAAACCCAAACAGCGATGTGATGTCGTACGAACCACGTTCAAGTTCTTCGATCAGTGGCCGAGCAATGGCATCACCGACGACCGTGATGGTGTTGGCGGCATCACGTTCGACAGTCTGCCAAACATCGACTGGGTCAAGACGGCGAACGTTTTTCGGAAACACCAAGGTGCCACCGCTCGACATCGCGATGAATGCAGCCCACTGCGCCGCACCATGCATCAGCGGCGGCAATACGACCATTCGCAAAAACCCGTCCGGGGCCTTCTGCGCGAGTTCGTCATAGCTTTTGACGGTCTCCCAAGTGCCGATCGCTCTGCCACCCATGGCCGACATGAAAATGTCGTGTTGGCGCCATGCCACACCCTTCGGCATGCCCGTCGTTCCTCCGGTGTAGAGGAGGTAAAGATCGTCAGGTGCAGGCGTTACCGAGGGTAAAAGCGGCTCAACCGATGCAAGCGCTGCTTCATAGTCGACTGCTCCGGCCAGCAACTCATTGCCTGACTCGTCAGCTACTTGAAGCAAGACGCGAACATCAGGCAAATCGGGGAGGACCTCGGCCAGGGTTGGCGCGAACGACGCGTGATACACGATCGCTGATGACCGAGCGTCACCTAAGAGGTAGCGCAATTCTTCGGCGACATACCGATAGTTGACATTGACCGGCGCAAGTCGAGCCTTAAAGGCGCCAAGCATGCCTTCGAGGTATTCGTTGCCGTTATAGAGGTACAGCGCCAAGTGATCTTGACCCGACTCATGGCCTTGTAATTCGGCTCGTTCGGTATGGCATCCCAATCCGGCGGCATTGAGATAACACGCCAACCGACGAGAACGATCCGTTATGTCGCTATAGGTCCAGCGACGATCACCCCAGATCAAACAATCACGGTCGGGAATCGCCGCGCTCACGACTTCATGCACTTGACCCAGATTGAACTGCACTTCGGACACCACGACCCCCGCAACTCGACCAAGCTGACCAATGCAACCGAATTGCTGACGGTACCGCACGTAACCCTGGGCGCTCCACAAACCGGTAGCGTGGCCACCCATGACTCCATCTGATGAAACTCCCGCAACTGACGACGACGGCGGCAAGCCGCATGTCTATGTTCCACCCGGTGAGACCCCGCCAGCCGAATTGGTGATCGAAGACCTGATCATCAGCGACGGCACGGTTGCAACGAGTGGTTCTGAAGTCGAAGTCCATTATGTGGGTGTCGCGTGGAGCACCCGCAAGCAGTTCGACGCATCGTGGGATCGTGACGAAACGTTTCGATTCACTCTCGGAGCCGGCCAAGTCATTCAAGGTTGGGACCAAGGTGTCCTCGGCATGCAAGTTGGCGGGCGACGACGAATCACGATTCCGCCGAATCTGGGGTACGGAAAGGCCGGCGCGGGCGGCGTCATCGCGGGCGGGGAAACACTCGTATTCATCGTTGACATGGTTGAGGTCCGCTAACCGCGCGTCAGGTGCAGCCCCATCGAACCCATGTGGCACGATGGCCCGATGCTTGAAGCGTTTTCACTCACGGGCAAGGTCGCAGTCATCACCGGTGGCGGACGAGGCATCGGGGCAGCTTGCGCCCGAAACTTCGCGGCCGCTGGCGCCAATATCGCAATCACCGCACGAACGACCGAACAACTTGACGTTGTCGCCGCGCAAGTCCGATCCCTTGGTCGACGCGCCTTCGTGTTTCCCGCCGACGTCAACGAACTTGACCAGATCGATGCCTTTGTCGCAGCGGCCGTCGACGAGCTGGGCACGCTCGACATCGTGGTCAACAACGCTGGTGGATCTATGCCTCGGCCGTTTTTGGACACATCGGCCGGATTCATGGAGCGCGCTTTTCACTTCAATGTCACCACCGCCTTTGCCCTCACCAAAGCAGCAACACCCCACCTGCTCGAATCCGGAGGGGCCGTCGTCAATATCTCTTCAGCCATCGGCCGACTTCGCGATCGCGGATTCGTCGCCTACGGCACCGCCAAGGCCGCACTCACCCACATGACGCGATTGCTCGCAGCCGACCTTGCGCCCAAGGTTCGTGTGAACGCGATCGCCGTGGGTTCAACGGCGACATCTGCGCTGGAAATCGTGCTTGAAAATGAGGCGCTTCACGATGAGATGGTGCGGCGCACACCGCTCCGGCGACTCGGCGAACCCGACGATATTGCACTTGCCGCGCTCTATCTCGCGTCGCCTGCTGCGTCGTGGATAACGGGAAAAATTCTTGAAGTTGACGGAGGTCTCGAAGAAGCGAATCTCGAACTCGGACTTCCGGACCTCTAAGGATTACGAGACCGGAGCCGCCGACACCGGTTCGCGAGCCGCAGCATAAGAAATCGCGGCCTCGTACAATCCGACGACCAAGACCGTAAAGAACAATGACCACCAGCCGCTGACGACAAACAGCAAAAGCCCGAGGCCCACGAGCAAGCCACCCCAGCGCAGCACGTTGACATTGCGTTGTATCCAAATCATGGAAGCCGGTGGCCCATCGTGATCAATCTTGCCCGCCAAGAAACGGGTAACTCGCGAAGCCCAAGTACGGATAGCAACTGCAGGTCGGCTTGGCCCAGTCAGAAACGCGATAAGCGCAACCGCTACGCCTACGGCTACCAGCCCATTGGTCATGATCTGCAACCGACTCACCAACGTCGAAATTGTCGCGTCAGCGGCGCCACGAGCGTCAGGGCTACTGATGAGATCAAGCGCTTGGGTCTTGATCGAACTGATAATTGCTGATGCAATCACCAGTGCAACGATCATTCCCACGGCCAGACCAATCACAATTCGTCGGCGATTCAGCGCCAATGCAATCGTGGCGATTAGCAGCAGCACGGTGAGCACCAACATGGCGATGACTAGGCGATCAAACATCGCGACTGCGTCTTGCGCTGCTTTGAGCTTGTTACTTTGGAACACGGTGACCGTGCCGAAATTGTCAGGAAGCGGACGACCAATTGCCGCCGACAATTCAGATCGAGCCTGGTCAATTGGCGTGCCGGACGTAATGTCCGGAATCTTCGTCCCGTCGCCTAAAAGGCCTGGTGCCTTCTGTTGGACAACGTTTAGTGCATCGGTGATGAGGGGCAGAAGGTCGATCTGCACCGTGCCATTCGATGTCGACACCCGAGTTGTGTCACCGCGAAGCACTTTGACTGCTGCGGTGTGCAGTCGGCGATTCGCATCAACCCAGAACGTGGCGAACTGCTGGGTGTTGAGCAAATCTTCTACGATTTTTTGTACAAATTGTTGAACGCCTTCAGTCAGCGGCGCAGCGAGAAACTTCGCTTGGGCTGGTAGTGCATTTTGAGCTACTTGATCGGCGTTGATCACCTGCATGAGTTCATCGGTCAACTGCACCGCGAGGGCGTTGGTGATTTGCGGATCGCTCGCCAATGGACCGACCGCGTTCACCCACGAATCGGTGTTCAGTAACGTCCGGTGGGCCCAGACGCCGATGGTGCTGGTCAAAATAGAAGTACAGGTCAGAATGGCCAGAATGATCACTAGCGCCCGCCGCCAGCGATGACCGACACCAGGTACCGGCAGGCTGTCGGCACGAGCGTTAGCGGCATTGCCCTTATCGGCATCCGCGCTATCGGTGGCGACAGAACCATCACTCATTTGGAAACCTCACGATTTGGGCTGGTGGCCAGCCTCGAAACGAAAACATCAGCCTAGAGGCCGGTACCTGAACCTATCGGGGACGCCGCTAGTGAGACGACTGTTCGGATGCCACGCCCCAACCGAACATCATCAAAGGCCTCGTTAATCTCGGACAATGGCCGGTGTTTGGTCACCAAACCTTCCAAGTCAAGAAGGCCCGCCTTCCAAAGGTCGATGATCCTCGGAATATCTCGGGGCGAGTTGACCCCGCCTAGCAGACAACCAACAAGGCGCTTGCCGGTGAAAGCAAAAAAGGTTGGTGATTCGATGACAAGTTGTTCGTCGATCGGCGGAACACCGACCATCACGGTCACACCACCGGCTCGAGTCGCAGCGAGCCCTTCTTGAATGAGCGCCACCCGTCCGACCGCATCGAATGAGGCATCGACGCCGACTCCGGTTTGCGCCATGACTAGGGCCATGAGGTCGTCGTTAAGCGGATCCACACTATGGGTCGCGCCAAATCTGATTGCCGCGTCGCGTCGCTCAGCCAGCGGATCGGAAACAATGATTGTTGTGGCACCGGCCAGTCGCGCCCCCTGCACCACCGACTGACCGACTCCACCGAGGCCGAGCACCAACACGGAATCTCCCGGCTGAACCTTTGCCGAATGAAGGACCGCACCAACACCGGTTTGCACCGCGCAACCCACGACACACGCGATGTCGAGCGGAACATCGTCAGGAATCTTTACCGCACCCGACTCTTGAATCACAACGTGCTCCGCGAATGCCGCCACACCCAAACCCCGGTAGACCACTTCGCCACCGCGACTAAGGCGTGTCCCGCCATCGGGATGGGTTGAAGTGGCCAGCGCCATGCTGCTGGTGCAAATCGAAAACTCGCCCCGCAGACACCAATAACACGACCCACATGGCGGACATGGACTCAAAATGACGTGATCGCCCACGACGATCCTGCTCACTCCGGGACCTATCGCATCGACGATTCCTGATGCTTCATGACCAAGCACAATCGGTGTCGCAGGCGGCATTGCACCATCGGCGAGATGCACGTCGCTATGGCATACCCCGCAATGCGAAATGCGAACCGATACCTCGCCAAAATTCGGTGCTTCAACGTCAATATCGTCATACACGCGAAGCGGTTCACCAACAGTTTCAAGCAGCGCAGCGCGCATTGATTCCCTCCTGGGCAGGTTCATCAACGACTGAAACTTCACTGCAGCATCTAACACTTTTCGATCGGGTGAAGTAGCCGCACGCTAGCGCTCAGACTCCCGTGCCATGATTCGGTGATGGCCGCGACCAAATCTGATCCTGCACTCCTCGATGTTGCCGTTGCCATGTTGCGCGAAGCCGGCGAACTCACGTTGAGTTGGTTCAGGTCCCCAGAACTCGAAGTTCAACGCAAAAGTGACGGCACTCCGGTGACGGCCGCGGACCGAGAAGCCGAACGGTTCCTGCGGGATCTGATTCACAAGCGATTCCCGCACGATGCAATCCTCGGCGAAGAACATGACGACGTGACCGGCAGCAGCGGTCGCCGATGGATTATCGATCCCATTGACGGCACCAAAGCATTCACCCATGGCGTGCCGCTATACAGCAACCTCCTTGCCATCGAAGACGACGAAGGCCCGGCCATCGGAGTCATCAACATGCCCGCACTTGGCGAAACGGTCTATGCCGGGCGCGGACTCGGCTGTTTTTGCAACGGGATCCCAGCTCAGGTGAGCAACCGAGATCGAATCGCCGGTTCGTATATCTCGACGTCGGATTTCACCAGTTGGCCTGAACCCATGATGGCTGCAGTCCAGCAGGCTCGAGCCCAATTGCGCACGTGGGGCGATGGCTACGGGTTCGCGCTGGTCGCGACGGGCCGCATCGATGCCATGTGCGATCCCGTGGCTGCTCTCTGGGACCTCGCTCCCATGCCAATCATCTGCGCCGAAGCCGGCGGCAGATTCAGCGATCTCACCGGCAAGCCGGGAGCAGGCGGCGGCGGGGGCATCGCCACGAATGGCGTCATTCACGATGAATGGCTCGAACGTTTCGGCCTGGCCAACGATCAATGATCGCTCAACGATCAGGGCCATGTTGTCGGCTCATCTTCGGTTTAATGCTCGTTGTGGGCCTCCTCGGCGCGTCGGCGACAGCCGCATCGGCTCATGCGGTTGTGGTGTCCTCGCAGCCGTCGGACGGAGAACGACTCGCAACCGCCCCAAACGCGGTGACGTTGCAGTTCAACGAGGCGGTTCGATCCGATCTCGCCGGACTCAAAGTCCTCGACGCTAATGGGACGCGCGTCGACGTCGGCACCGATCGTGTCGTAGGAGACGCGCTCACTGTTGCCGTTCAGCCGGACCTCAGTGATGGCACCTATATCGCGAGCTATCGAGTGGTCTCGGCTGACGGGCACCCTGTCAAAGGGTCAATCGTTTTCGCAATTGGAAACGCGTCAGCGACCGTTGCCGGCGCTGACGTCGCATCACTCACCGGCACCAGTGGCGACTCCACCTTTGAAATGTTGGGCGCGATTGCCCGATTCCTCACCTATCTCGGAGCGCTTACCGCGGCCGGCCTCGCGTTCTTTCTGGTGTTCATCCACGACGGCGGAACCGATGGAACATTGCTTGGTCGCGTCGTGCGCGTGATGGCAATCATCGCGGCAATCGGTTCCGCAGGAACACTGATCACGCAAGCAGCCCTCGCAACAGGTCGAGGCTGGAACGGAGCGGTCGATCTCAACGTGTTGCGCCAAGTCATGGCCCAGACTCTTGATCGCCCAACCATTGTGTTGATCGCTGGCCTCGCCGCATTGGTGCTGGGCCTTGAGGTCCGCGGCAATGCATTACGACAAGCGCTGGTTTTTTACGGTGGCCTTGCCGCATGCGCATCATTCGTCCTATGGGGACACAGCCTGGAGGCGCCCCACCGCTGGCTCGCGATAATCGCTAACGGTACCCACGTGATAACGGCGGCAGTTTGGCTAGGCGGCCTGATTGGCCTCGGTTACATCCTCAGGGCGCGGTCTCGCGCGTCACTAGGCGCATCCGCGACCGATGCACCTGCCATTGGCTCACCAGAGCCTGAGTTGGCTGGGCTGCAACAACTCGATGACACCGCGTCCATCGTGAGTCGTTTTTCAACCGCCGCGTTCGTCAGTTTGTTGGCGCTTGGTGTTGCGGGCTTGGTGATGGCGTGGATTGAGGTCGGGACGTTCCATGGACTCCTGACCACCACCTACGGTCGGCTTGTCCTAGCCAAGATGGTCGTCGTGGCCGCGATCGCAGCCGTTGCTGCCTACAACCGATTCCGCCTTGTCCCTGACATCAAGGCTGATGCTGTCCATGCAATGACCAAATCTGACGCCACGTCAGCCCTCCCGACAACCGAACCACCGGCACACGCCGAAACCAACCTCGGGCACAATTCTTCGGATCGACCGCTAACCGAAATCATCCACGATGACCCAGCTGCTTGGGCGATCGAAGGGATCAAGCACCTTGCGCGCACGGTGCTCTACGAGATCATCGCGATCGTCTTGGCATTAGCGCTCACCTCGGTACTGGTGAACGTCACCCCCGCCCGCAGCACGGCGGGCGATATTGGTATAGCCAATCAAACATTGCCGGTCACCACCGCTACGCCCGACTCAACGTTGAACTTGGTCGTCGCCCCCGCAAAAGCCGGCGTCAATTCGGTTCACCTGAGTTATTACGATCCCCAAGGCCGGCCAATCGAGATAGCGGGTCCTGTAAAAATCGAGTTCAGCCTGCCAGCGGCTGACCTTGGCCCGATTACCCGAGATGCCCTCGCCGCTGGTCCCGGACATTTCATTCTTGACGGTATGGATCTCAGCCCAAGTGGTTTGTGGCAGATCGTTGTCGTCACACGAACGAGCGAGTTTGAACAGCAGCGCACAACCTTCACTGTTACCATCTCGTCGTAGCCTCGACCGCCGGTCAGCACACCCCTCTTCAGTCCCGAAAGAACCTCTATGCACACATTTCGATCTCCTATCGCTCGAGTTTCCAGCGCGCTTTCCATTGGAATCGCCACCATCGCCTTGATTGCCACACCAGCGTTAGCTCACGTCGAGGCTGAAGGCTCAACTGCCGATTCCGGACTAACCACGGTCGCATTTGGCTTCACCCATGGTTGCAACAATGCTCCGACTACCTCGATCAAGGTTGAGTTGCCTGCTGGCACGACCGACGTCACCGCGCAAAGTCCCGATAGCTGGACTGCCACGGTTACCGACACCACTATCGTTTGGTCTGGCGGTTCAATCCCTGACGCCACCCCCGGTGAATTCGTGGCGACAATGCGGCTCATTGGCGCCGCCGACGAGACGATTTATCTGCCAACGGTTCAGGGATGCGCGCAAGGCGAAAACCTCTGGATTGAGCGCACACCAGACGCCGAGGCAGAAAATGCCGCACCGCGCATTCACCTTTCGCAAGCCGTTGCTGCGCCGCCCACCAGCGTCTCTCCATCAACATTGAACGTAACTAAGACTTCGGCTCAAGAGGCTGACGCGAAAGTCGTGCATGACTCTGAGAACAGCAGCATCGGAGCAATCGTCGGTGGCATCGTTTTGCTCGTCATCGTTGCTGGCGGCGCCATCTTGTACTTGAAAAATCGACGCCCAGCAGGGTCGTGAACTTCTAGCTCGAAAGACTTGTCGCCTCGCCGATGCGGCTTTCCCACAGGCTTGCGCTGGCAATCGCGCTGGCGTAATTGGCTTTACGGCGAGCTACCCGACCAACCACTTCGTCGCGCGTTCCTTCAGGATTTTCGTATTGAGCTTCGATGCCGTCCTTGAGCATTTCAAGTGCTTCAGATCGGAGTTGTGAAACTCGGGACTCTGTGACGCCGAGGAACCGAGCTAGCTCTTGCGACGTCCGCTCTTCCAAGAAATATCCGACGATGACCAAGCGATGACGCTCCGGAAGGAGGTGCACCGCGTCACGCAGGTAGGCGTGTAACTCGCGGGTTTCCAGCTCTTCCAACGGCTCGACTGCACTGCGATCGGCCAAGACATCGATCAGCGTGAGGTCGTCCTCGGTGGAGTCACCGACCGAATGTTCAAGGGCAAGGACAACTGAGCGAAACAGGCGCTCGCGGAGGTGCGCCAATTCGGCTGGGGTCATTTCGAGCGCCGCGGCGGTCTCGGCGCTTGACGCAGTCCGGCCCAGCTCTGAGGCCAGACGCTGCTCGACCGCTTCGAGTTTGCGAGCAAGCATCCGAACTGACCGAGGGGCCCAATCTGCCGCTCGCACCGCATCGAGAATGGCACCCCGAATTCGTTGGGCGGCAAACCGCTCGAACGGCACGCCCCGAGACTCGTCATAACGGCGAGCTGCTTCAACGAGCCCGAGCGCACCAGACCTCGCCAAGTCCTCACGATCAACGTGACGAGGGAAATGCACTGCCACCTGGAACACGATGTGTTTGACCAACGGCAAGTGTTGCTCGATGCGTTGCGAAAGTTCGTGGGTCTCAACTCTGGTGGATTTCATTGCTTGCCTCCCGTTGTCCAGCGCAACGAGTTTCGTCAGACATTGGCCTGACCTTGAGAAATCTTGGCGATTCCACCCAGTTCTCAGTCTAAAGTCGGCAAAATCTCACTCAGAGTGAGGTCTTGTCGCAATTTCTCCTGAAAACTCACTTTTTGCAGCATCTACCCCACAATGTGGAGCGACCCATCAAGAAAAATCACGCTCTGCGTCGCCATAGAACGCGGCCGCTCGGACGCCACGGTCCCGTAATTGCGCCAAAAAGGGGCCAGGGCTAACCAGTTCGGCTAGTCCAGCCGCCCCTGACCGCACATGCTGACCTCGCACCGCCCACAGCGCCGCCAGGGCAGCCACTGCGCCAGCGGCAACGGCCGGACGATCCATCGCCCCTAAGACTGAAATCGCACGACTTGATCCACGTTGGCCGCGCACCTCCACCCGAATCGCCCCCGCGCCACCTTCGGGATGCGACGGCCACAACATTGGCAACCGAGCAGTAAGCCGATCGCGACGAGTTGCGGCGACTCGAGCAGTGACCCTCACCACGCCCGGAAACGCCGGCACCAGTACCAACGCATCAGACAGCGCGGCCCGATAGCAATCTTGCGCTCCGATGGGGTCAGGGAACCAACACAGCTCACGGCCGCTTCCACCCGATCGTTCCACCCACCCACCATCCCGCCAGTCCAACGAGGTCCCGCCCAATGCACGGTGATGCTCGCGCGCACATGCGGGGCCACCTGTGCCTACTTTCGCAATATGAATTTCGTCAACCTGGTCAAAATCAGCCGCGGCGTGCGCAGCAAGGACGCACGACAGACCCGGCGACATTCCCGCGCCAACCACAATTGAGATACCGCGCTCTCGCGCCTCGACGTCAAGGTCAAGTAGCCCGCGCGCATCTTCAATGTTGTCCGAAACCGACACAATCGGAATGCTTTGGCTTAAAAAGGTCCGAGCAACATCAACGTGGCTACCGGCCGGTCCAGCCAAGACCACGACATCGACGTCAAGTGGTGCAGCGTAAGGATGCACATCAATCCGAGCACCTTCACCTAATGATCGAGCAACGGTCTCGAGTCGATCGCTTTGGCCGTCGCGCAAAACGACCTCCGAAACCCCCTCGGTCGAAAGAAGTTGGCGCGCTACCCGGGCCCCAACTGCACCGACACCAATCACCGCGACGCTCGCCATCAGAACAATGCCTTCACCACGCGAAAAGACTCATCGACCGGTTAGGACAAGTCTGAATCGGTGAGTTCACGCCAGCCACCACCCTGCGGCGGAACCCCGCCCGAACCACGGACCCTCAGGACTGCAGCAATCGCTGCAGCGATACCCAACGCCACCAAGGCCCGACGCATCATTTTCATGAGGATCCCTTCGACCTTCGATCAGCGAGCACCACGCATTGTGGGGCTAGTTGGAATCGAACCAACGACCTCACCCTTATCAGGGGTGCGCTCTAACCAACTGAGCTATAGCCCCGCTCTGTAGGGCACGGACCGTAGCGCCTCGACGATCGTGAGGCCACTTTGGGCACGTCGACCCGAGCCAATACCCGACCACGGTCAGGGCAAAGGCTGTTGCTCTGCTCAACGGTGGTCAACTGCGTCGCTCATTGGTCTGACTTGGCTAGGAGGCCCGCGGCGCGCCCGAGCCGTCGCTCGAGCTCGACCCACACGCACGGTTACCTCAGTCTCGCCGCCACGATCGACGAATTGTTCCACGCGTCCATTGTTGGCCTGCGCAAATCGGTCGGCTGCAGTGCGACCGCCAGTGACACCAGCCAAAGCAGCTGCGTCGGCAGCTGTTCGGGCGTGAACCCGATCGAGGACCATGGAACCGAGCTGGCTTAAGCCAAGCGAGACCAGTAGAGCAAACGCGATCAACAACGCAAGAAATGGCGACACTTGACCTCGATCAACACCGCGATTTCTTCGCAAGTAACTGACCATCTACTTCTCCCAACTCATCCAATACCGTCAACGTTTAAACGGGGAAGTGGATCGAGGAAGGTCAGTTACGAATCTTGGGTCGTTACTCTTCTTCAGCCTGCAGCACTGGGGCAACCGAAGCAACAACATCTTCAGCGGCCAAGTTCATCACCTTGACGCCAGTCGCGTCACGCCCTTGGGATGAGATTTCGCGAACGGTCATACGAATCACGACGCCATTCGACGCGATGATGAAGATGGAATCTTCAAGCCCGACCATGAACGCCGCGACAACTACGCCTTTTTTGGCGGTTATGCGCATACCGCGCACACCCTGGCCACCGCGTTTTTGTTGATTGAATTTATCGAGTTGCGTGCGCTTCCCGTAACCACCATCGGTCACGATCAAAATTGAAACGTCGTCGCGCGCCACATCACACGAGACCACCTCGTCGTCAGGTCGAAGGCGCATACCACGCACACCTGCCGCCGAACGACCCATCGAACGAACCTCGTCCTCGGCGAAACGAATAGTCAGGCCGGCCCGACTCACCATGAAAATGTCATCGCCGCCATTGGTTGGTATGACCTTGACGAGTTCATCACCTTCACGCAACTTGATCGCGATCAGTCCCGCTCGCAGTGACGAGTCGTACTCAGTGAATTTGGTTTTCTTGACCTGCCCTTTGCGCGTCGCAAAAAACAAAAAGCGATTGGTCTCATAATCACGCGTGTCAATGATCGCTTGAATCGTTTCACTCGGTTGCAATTGCAACAGGTTCACGATTGCCGTTCCCCTGGCGGTTCGATCCTTCATGGGGATTTCGTGCGCCTTCAGGCGATAAACCCGCCCTCGGTTGGAAAAGAACAATAAATACGCATGCGCCGACGTGTGAATGATGTGATTGACGTAATCCTCGTCCTTCAGTTTGGCGCCAGTCACCCCACGCCCACCACGAGCCTGAACCCGAAACGCATCGGCGGCGATCGTCTTGATATAGCCCTTGGACGTCATCGTCACGACTAGGTCTTCGTCGTCGATCAAATCCTCGATATCGAGGTCGCCAATATCGTGCCGGAATTGCGAACGACGCGGTTGGCTGTATTCGTCACGAACCGCTCCGAGTTCTTCCCGAATTACAGCCCGCAACTTCACTTGGTCGCCGAGAATCGACTCGAGTTCGGCGATGGTGGCACGCAAATTTGCCATCTCTTCGTCGAGATTGGCCCGGCCAAGGCGGGTCAGTCGATGCAATGGCATGTCAAGAATGTGCTCGGCTTGCACCGCACTGAATTCAAACGGTGCCGCCTCGAGCGCAATCTGCGCAGCACCTTTGTTCTCTGAAGCTCGAATCGTCGTGATAATCGCGTCGATCATGTCGATCGCTTTAAGGAGCCCTTCAACAATGTGGGCGCGCGCCATTGCCTTGTCGAGGCGGAACTGCGAGCGGCGAGTCAGGACTTCGACCTGGTGATCGATGTAAGCAACTAACGCGTCCCGTAAGTTCAAGGTACGCGGCACACCGTCAACAAGCGCAACGGTATTGACCGAGAAGTTTGTCTGCAGCGGCGTGCGCTTGTAAAGGTTGTTGAGGATGACCAACGCCGGAGCTTCGCGTTTGAGTTTCACGACGATGCGCATACCGGTGCGACCAGACGACTCGTCATTCAAGTCGGCGATGCCTTCGAGTTCGCGGTTGTTCACCAATTCCTTCAGCTTGGTGATGAACTGATTTGGGCTCACTTGGTAAGGCAGTGACGTAATCACGATGCTGTCACTGCGAGGCCCTTCTTCGATCTCGGCTTCACCGCGGAGACGGATTGAGCCTTTTCCGGTCCGGTAGGCATCAAAAATGCCGGATCGGCCGATGATGAGACCGCCGGTCGGGAAATCGGGGCCTTTGACAAACTCCATAAGTTCGTCTGGAGTTGCATCGGGGTTCGCCAGCAGGTGTTGGGTCGCGTCAATGACCTCGCCCAAGTTGTGCGGTGGAATGTTGGTCGCCATACCCACGGCTATGCCTTGGCTGCCATTGACCAAAAGATTCGGGAATCGAGCGGGCAAAACGGTTGGTTCTTCGACTTCACCGGAATAGTTGTCAATGAAATCGACGGTATTTTCGTCAATGCCATCGAGCATGCGCATCGCTATGGGGGCCAATCGACATTCGGTATAGCGAGCCGCGGCCGGTGGATCATCAAGCGACCCGAAGTTGCCCTTTGGATGCACCAATGGGTGCCGCAAGCTGAACGGTTGACCCATGCGGACTAACGCATCGTAAATCGACCCGTCGCCATGAGGGTGGTACTTGCCCATGACTTCACCGGTCACCCGAGCACATTTCATCGTGGGACGATCGGGACGAGCGCCCATGTCAAACATTCCCCAAAGGATGCGACGGTGCACTGGTTTCAAACCATCGCGCGCATCAGGGAGAGCCCGAGACACGATGACTGACATCGAGTAGTCAAGGAACGACCGCTCCATCTCGTCTTGAATCTCGATTGGCTCGATGGCACCAAAACGCGTGGCGGTCGCGTCGCCCTCGCCGTCGGCGGGTGGTGAAGTGTCAGTCATGTGGCAGGTTCCCTACTGTGCGCCCTCAAATATCGAGGAACCGCACGTCCTTTGCGTTGGTCTGAATAAATTTTTTGCGGGACTCCACGTCGTCGCCCATTAGCCGAGAAAACACATCATCAGCAACGACGGTGGTCTCTACCCCGACCTGTAACAGCGTGCGCTTCTCGGCATCCATCGTGGTTTCGCCGAGCTCGTCGTAATCCATTTCGCCGAGGCCCTTTAATCGCTGGAACTCGCGTTTGTGATTGGGATTCGAGGCCAAGAAGACTTCCTTTGCCGCGTCATCTTTCAGATAGACCTTCTCACGGCCTACCACGGTGGAATACAACGGTGGTTGCGCGATATAGACATGCTGTTGCTCAACAAGGTCTTTCATCTGGCGGAAAAAGAACGTTAAGAGCAGCGTTCGAATATGGCTGCCGTCGACGTCGGCGTCGCACATCAAGATGATCTTGTTGTAGCGAATCTTGGTCACGTCGAACTCCTCGCCGACTCCAGCACCAATGGCCGAAATCAAGGTCTGGACTTCGTTGTTCTTGAGCATCTTGTCAAGGCGCGCTCGCTCAACATTCAAGATTTTGCCGCGAATGGGCAAAATTGCTTGCAGGCGAGGATTGCGGGCTTGGGTCGCGGAACCACCGGCCGAGTCGCCCTCGACGATGAATAACTCGCACTCATCTGGATCGTTGCTGCCACAGTCCTTCAACTTTTCGGGCATGCCAGCGCCTTCGAGCGCTGATTTGCGACGAGTGGCGTCTCGGGCCGAGCGAGCAGCGATACGGGCGTTGGCCGCTTGCATCGACTTGGCCACCATCTTTTTGGCTTCAGCGGGATTTTCCTCGAGCCAATCGGCAAGTCGCTCGTTGGTCGCGCGCTCCACCAGGGACCGGACCGACACATTGCCGAGTTTCGCTTTGGTTTGCCCTTCGAACTGCGGCTCACCAAGACGCACACTGATAATTGCGGTCAGCCCTTCGCGAATATCTTCACCGAGGAGGTTCTCTTCTTTTTCTTTCAGAAGGCCTTTCGCCCGGGCGTACTTGTTGACCGTGATGGTCAGTGCCTTACGGAAGCCTTCTTCATGCATCCCACCTTCGATGGTGTTGATGCCATTCGCGAACGAATGAAGCCCGTCGGAATTAAACCCGGTGTTCCATTGGAACGCGACTTCAACTTCTTGGTTGTCCTCGGACTGTTCGAAGAACCCGACCAACTTGAACAGCGCTTCTTTTGACGAGTTCACGTGGCGAACAAAGTCGATGATTCCGCCGTCGTATTTGTAGATCGTCGGGGTGGGATCGTTGCCGGGTCGGTCGTCACGGAACCGAATTTCAAGACTTCGATTCAAAAACGCCATCGTTTGAAACCGCTCAAGCAGTGTTTGTGTTCGGAATTCGGTTATTTCGAAAATGGTTGGGTCCGGCCAAAAACGAATCGTGGTGCCGGTTCGTCCAGGCGGCGAATCGCCAACAACGGCCAATTTCGTATCGAGCTTTCCGCCATTCACGAAATCAAGGAAGTGGCGCTTACCGTCGCGGTCAACTTCGCATTCGAATCGCGCCGATAATGCGTTCACGACCGAGACGCCGACACCGTGAAGGCCGCCCGAGACTTTGTAACCTTTGCCCTCAAACTTGCCGCCGGTATTGAGTTGGCTCAGTACTGCCTCAACTGCAGACATGCCTTTGAGTTTCGGGTCTTTCATTTTGTCGACTGGGATGCCACGGCCATCGTCAATGACTTCGCAACCTCCGTCGGCAAGCAGGGTCACTTGAATATGGGTCGCGTGACCGGCCATCGCTTCATCAACCGAGTTGTCGACGACTTCATAGACAAGGTGATGAAGCCCGTTGAGACCAGTCGAACCGATGTACATGCCGGGTCGTTTCCGCACATGTTCAAGGCCTTCAAGAGCCGTGATCGAACTGGCATCGTATGAGTCAGTGGTCTGGGCCAAGACGCGGCCTTTCAAGAAGTGCTCTACGAGCAGCGATGGGGGCGATAAACCCTGTCGACTGCCGGCAAAAGTGCTGGTCAGGACGGGAAATCACGATGCCCCGAGTGTATCAGAGCGGTGAGACATTTTTGACCATATGGAGGGATTTGTGAGCGCCTTGTGCACATACGGGCGTCGTTACTTTTCTGGCGTGCCGTGCCCCACTTCTCGACGCACGCGAACCTCGATCGCTATGACCTCATCAGAACCGGTCGCGGTTGCGATTTGACGCAGGAGGTCCGCTTCAAGAAACCGCAATTGGGTCGCCCATGCCGGATCATTCACGGCAATGACCAGCGTTCGCTCGCGCAGTGAATGGGGACGGGCGTGTTCGGCAAGTTGCGGTCCAACAATCTCTGCCCAATCGGCAAAGAGCGACCTTGTCACATCGGGAGACGGTGCGCCCATGCTGCGCACCAACCGTTCGACCGTTTCGCTCAACGGGCGCGGATCGTCTTGGAACGGAGACGGGAGCGGTTGCCACGGCATGGGACTGATTGTGCCCTACGAAACCCGTACTTGGCCCTTTTCGACCTTCAGCACTAACTCGGGCTTGGCTCCAGGCGGCAATCCACCCGCTGAAGTCAGCAGTGTCTGACAAACCGGCAAACTTTCAAGCAGCGCCAGGCTTCGACCGGCATCAAGCTCAGAAAACACGTCGTCCAGTAGGAGCACTGGCGGACTCCCCGCTGCCTCGGTCACCACTTGGTGCGCGGCAAGTCGCAACGCCAGCGCTAGCGACCGTTGTTCGCCCTGCGAAGCGTGAGTTCGAGCCGCAAGGCCACCGATGGTCAGGTTGATATCGTCTCGGT
>Ga0194055_10001048_pt1 | contig 22474 bp, 23 predicted proteins | sample SepL449m_MetaG_FD_155482 | JGI IMG/M metagenome (GOLD analysis project Ga0194055, IMG submission 155482) | Anoxic zone freshwater microbial communities from boreal shield lake in IISD Experimental Lakes Area, Ontario, Canada - Sep2016-L442-9m | ecosystem: Environmental > Aquatic > Freshwater >... | reverse complement strand
CCTCTTCAATACGGCCCTGCATACGGATGATCTTTGCAATTCGAGATTCAACATCAATAATAAACTCAAAGTCTTTAGGCTCATCGTCGGTAACGACTGAAAGCACCTGTTCTAGCGTTGCTAAACCATCATCGAATTTCTCTAATAGAACTTGGGCTTTACCAAACTCAAAGAGTGCGAAAGTCTCACGCCTATGATCATGCCCGGTTTCAAATACATCAACAGCTCGACGTGCGGTCTCCAAAGCAAGCTCGCCCTCATTGAGTTCAATCAGACATGAAGCCATCTTTTGATCACACCTAGCGACATGAATCACCTCTTTGTTGCGTTTAAATAAAATACGCGCTTCTTTGAAAGAATCGATGGCTTTCTCGTAGTTCTTTAACTCGCGCTCTGCGCAACCAATAAGATGTAAATCATTTGCTGCGCCAATTTCATTGCCATCTACTAAATGCTCTTGTGCGCATTCGCGCATTGTGTCGACCACTTTGTCATACTGCTTTGATGTGTACCACCATTCACCAAGTGTGCAAGCAAGCTCTAGGGCAATGGGAGATTTATTTTCACGCAAAATTTCGACCGCTTTACTCATTGCAGTTGCAGCTTCATCCATCCGCTTTAATTGATTTAAGTTGTAGCCAATTGCTGAATACGCCTGGGCTAATCCTTCACTAGGTGCATTTGCACCAAGCGTCGAATATATATCGCGCGCGGTTTCAGCTAGAGCTAGAGCTTCGTCGTACTGTCCGCGAGCATAAATACGTGCACTGAGTTCGTAATATGTGCTGGCACGTTCTTCGCCATCGACTTCAGGAATTCGATCCCAGAGCATCTCCTCCGTGATAATTTCTTCCATGTCATCGTCTTCGCTCACGCAGCCCGCCTCTCCTGTGCAAACTCTTTACGTGACTCTATACGCAAATACTTACAGTCATCGATCCCAGAGCATCTCCTCCGTGATGATTTCTTCCATGTCATCGTCTTCGCTCACGCAGCCCGCCTCTCCTGTGCAAACTCTTTACGTGACTCTATACGCAAATACTTACAGTCACGCGTGATTCAGGGCTTCACATGAGCTTTAGGGCGGGCTGCGCCACCGTTAGGGAGGGATTTCAAATAGACAGTCCATCCCGGCTGCTTTACCCTTTCTACCTGCAAATCATTTGCATCTAGGGGGCTCATGAACGTCGTTATAGCTAAACCAGCCCCTGCCTCCCAGCGCCTGACCCGTGATGAATGGCAACGTATGGCGGCTATGTTCGGCTTCATCCTCTTCTTACATGTTGCCGGTGCTTTGCTCATGTGGAAGGCCACAACGGGCAATTACATTCTTAGCGACGGATCACTCTTTGGTTGGGGAACAGCTGCACTTGCATACACACTCGGTATGCGTCATGCATTTGATGCCGATCACATCAGCGCTATTGATAACACAACGCGTAAGTTAATGTCTGAAGGTAAGCGCCCGTTAGCTGTCGGCTTTTTCTTCTCCCTCGGACACTCATCTGTTGTGTTCGTTTTAGCCATGTTGCTTAACTTTGGAATCAAAGCCCTTGGTTCGCAACTTAAAGACGAAAACTCCTCACTGCATCATTACACCGGATTAATCGGTACAAGCGTGAGCGGAACTTTCTTAATGCTTATAGCGATTCTAAATCTGATTATTTTAGTTTCCATTGTTCGAGTTTTTATGCAGATGCGCAAAGGTACATACAACGAAGAAGAGTTAGAAAAACATTTAGACTCTCGCGGATTTCTCATGCGCTTTTTTGGTCCAATCGCTCGACGCATTGATGCATCATGGAAGATGTATCCTCTTGGAATTTTATTTGGTCTTGGCTTCGATACTGCAACAGAGGTCGGCTTGCTTGTTTTAGCCGGTTCTTCTGTAATTGCCGGTTTGCCATGGTGGGCAATAATCTCGCTGCCTCTATTTTTTGCTGGCGGAATGAGTTTGCTCGATACCATCGATGGATCTTTTATGAACTTCGCATACGGCTGGGCATTTTCAAAGCCAGTTCGTAAGGTCTACTACAACATCATTATTACCGGCCTTTCTGTTTCGGTTGCATTCTTTGTTGGTGGGCTAGAGCTATGCCAGGTCTTTGCAAGGCAACTTAATCTCACTGGAGGTTTCTGGGACTACGCACTAGCTTTCAACCTCAATAATGCGGGCTACTTTATTGTGGGTTCATTTGTAGTTGTGTGGAGCATCGCATTATTGCTGTGGAAATACGGCAAAATCGAGGAGCGCTGGCATAACAAAGCCCATGCTGCGCAGATGGCTCGTGGTGAAGAAAGCAATCACACTGCAGCTGGCATAGATCTTGGGCCAATTAATGCTGGTTTTATAATCGATTAAATATTTTAATGCGAGCCTGACCAATGGCAGCGCCAATTAGAACAATGGCCGCACCTACAGGTTCATACCAACTTACTTTTTCACCTAAGAAGATAATCCCAACGATTACCGCAACTACCGGAGTTACATATGTAACCGTGCTTGCTATCGCACTTCCTGCGGCCTCCATAATTTTAAAGTTCCAAATATATGCAAACCCACTTCCAAATACTCCAAGGGCAATCATTGCAAGGACTGGTCCTGGCCGATACTCATCTTTTGCAATGCCATCTATTAAATAGAAAGGTAAGAGTGTGAGTGCACCGGCAGAGACTTGCACTGCCGCTAAGGCTTCAGGCTTTAATTTATGTGGCAAGACGAATTTACGGGAATATGGAAAGGAAACTCCGTAACAAGTGACCGCCAGAAGTAGAGCGAAGACCGCGACAATTGGATTAGTTCCTAAACCTTTCCATGCACCTAAAACTGTGAGCACTCCTAGAAAACCAATCAGCAAACCCACTACTTGATAGTTCTTAGGTCTTTCTTCACGAAAAGCAATCATGATGGCAAGTAAAGTCATTAATGGGGTAACGGCATTAATGATTCCAGCCAAGATAGAGGTGACTTTAGTTTCGGCAAAAGCAAATAGGACTCCAGGAATTACATTAAGCAGTAGCGAAACAGCCCACAGGTGAAGCCAAAGTTTTTTATCTTTTGGTAGGTCAATCCCTTTAAAGCGCGCCCAAAAGACGAGAGTTAGAGCGCCAAGGGATACTCGCCCAAAAGCCACGCCTACAGGGGTTAAAAACTCCAACCCCAGCTTTATGAAGATAAAGGAACAGCCCCAGACAAGGCCCAAGGCGATGTAGAGGCCGAGCCAGTTAGAGCTGTTTTTATGGGTAACTGAGGGCAAAGGCACCGAGTAATGATGACACAACCATCCAGACCCACCAAACACGAACAATGTCTACGTGCCAATGATCTGACTTATAGAGCCCAAGTCGAGCACGGTTCCAGTTTCCTAGTGAAATAAAGATCGTCAACATGATGTGGACAAAGTTTAATATTGCAAACATATAGAAACATGAAACGTAGGCACCATCTGAGAAAGTAAATGGAGCAGAGGCAATAGTATTAAATTGATAAACGATTGCTACTACTGATGCAACTAATGCAACCAAAGAACCCAATTTAAGTTGAGTTTGATTTGCAGCACGAGCACCTTTAAGGCCGTAGAAATGCGCCAAAAGTCCAAAAGCTACAATTGCGGTTACTGTCCAGCCGGCGCTAGGAGAGAGCGGCATGATTGCTGGATGTTCAGATGTTGCCGCAGGCAACCACATGTCATTAACGTTTTGTCCGCGCAGATAGAAGTAGACAAAGAGCATACTCAGAGCAAAGGCAATATCTGCAACGAGCAAAAGAATTACTCCCAGGCGGTTGCGACTTCCCACTACATCGGGATGTTCGTGATGTGCATGTGTCTCGACACTCATGGTTTTGCCTTTCCATATCCGTATGCATCTGATGTGACTACCGGTAAGACATCAAAGTTCTCAAGTGGGATCGGATATCCGACCGTCCATTCAAGTGTCTTGGCCTGCCATGGATTCTTCGGCGCTTTCACGCCGCTCTTCCATGAAGAGATAACTCCGTAGAGCAAGACCAACATTCCGCCCATAACTAAATAAGCTCCGGCAGTTGTAATCATGTTTCCCGTATTAAATGTCGATGCATATGATTCAACACGACGTGGTTGGCCAGCAAGCCCAACGGCAAACATCCCAAGAAAGGCGATATTAAAGCCGATTTGCACCATCCAGAATGCCACCCAGCTCAGTTTTTTATCAAACATGCGTCCAGTCATAGCTGGGAACCAGTAGACCAAGGCTGCAAGTGCGCCTGTTAAACCAGCGCCCATTAACGTGAAATGGAAGTGCGCAGTCACATACATTGAACCGTGCAAGAAAGCATCGGCTGGAACATCTGAAAGATAGATCCCTGTGATCCCACCGATCATAAAGTTCCAGAGAAGTGCGAAGATCGACATTGCCGGCATAGTCATCCAGAGTCGCCCACGCCACAACGTACCAACTAGAACTAAGAACAACATTCCAGTTGGAATCGAAATAAGTTCGGTCGTTAACATAAATGGAGTGTTAAGAAGTGGCGCCCACCCTGACATATACATGTGGTGCGCCCACACCAATGCCGAAAGTCCAGAGATTCCAGCGATTCCCATCACTGCAACGTTAAAGCTAAATAATGGTCGTCGTGTAAATACTGGCGCCATTTCCATGAGAGCTGCAACTGCAGGAATAAGAATTACATACACCTCTGGATGACCCATGATCCAGAATAGATTTTCATACAACCATCCACTGCCGCCACCTGCAACGTTATAGAACGAAGTATCGAGTGCACGATCCATCGCTGACATTATTTGCGACAGGAAAAAGACTGGGAATGCAGGAAGTGCGAGTACAACTGATGCGACTACGCCATAGATAAAGATTGGAGTGCGATTCCACGTCATCCCCTTCGCCCGCATGCGTATAACCGTGGTTGTTATGTTTGCGCCAGCTACCATCGTTGAAATCGCAAAGATGCAGATGAACATGATGTAGCCATCCATACCAAGTGGTGCTTGGCCCGCAAGCGGGTTATAAGCAGTCCAACCGGTAGAAATTCCTCCGATGAACTGTCCCCAAATCAAAGGCACTGCAGCTGCAACGATAAGCCAGAAGCTCAGCGCATTTAAACGCGGAAAGGCCATATCTCGAGCACCGATCATGATTGGCACTATGAAGTTACCGAAGGGCCCGGTAACCATAATGATTGTCGCAACAATCATGATAATTCCATGTGTTCCGACAATCGAGTTATATGCCTGCGGGTGGATCCAACCACCTTCGGGTGTTCCTAAATTTGTTCGGATGAGCATCGCTAAAATTCCGCCAATACCAAAGATTGCCATAGTGGTAACTAAGTATTGAATACCCACGACTTTATGGTCAGTTGTAAATCGGAAATAGCGAGTAACGCCCATGTCTTTTCCAGCTAAAAACATATTTTCTTCGTGGGATAAATCTTTACCCATCAACCAACGGAATGGTCCAACGAGTGCACCGATTCCCGTCATAAAGCCGATGAACCATGCGGTCATGGAGAGGAGAGTTATTTTATCTTCTCTCGAAAATAATCTGGCACTTTCGCCATCTTGCGGCAGAAATTGCAGTGCAAGTCTCCACACAACGATTGCACTAATAACACCGAGTGCTAGTGCAGTAAAGAAGTTGAGCCTCTCGATAATTGATTTCCCTGGAGCTGAGACTGGTTTGCTCAATACGGATGTCATTAGGCGCCCTTCTCCATCGTTGCATGAACACTCAACCAAGCATCGTAATCAGCCTGACTTACAACATGTACTTTCGTTTGCATATAGGCATGCAGTAATCCGCATAGCTCAGCACATCGAACATCGAAGACACCGATTTTATCGGGAGTAACTGCTGCCTCGGTTGTATAGCCGGGGTTTGCATCCATTTTGATTCCCATTTGGACAACCCAGAATGAGTGCTTGACATCAACACTGGTAATATGAAAAACAACTGGTTTATTAACTGGAAGATAAAGGTCCTCGCTGCGAGCGCCGTTTGGATAATCAAAGCTCCAAAGCCATTGCTGACCAGTGACGTTGACCTGAATTGCATTTTTATCAAGGAGCGCTGCTGAGTCCTTTTGAATAACAATGAATCCGCCGACTAGAGCAAATAAACATAGAAGGGCTGAAACTACAATCCACACTGCATTTGTTCGAGGAGAGTTTGAAATTTGATGATCGGACTCTGGTGGTGGGTTATCTCCATAGTGTCGCTTTGAGGTTAAGGCTGTCAAACAGATCGCACCTACAAGGCCAGCAACTGGTGCAGCTGCCCATGTAAAGATGCGCATCAAAGAAATGACGCCGCTCATTGTCTCCGAGGCTGGCCTGACCATATTGCGCACGTGGAATTCAACGCCAACAACGCCAATTACTGCGGTGCAGATAACCCACAGGATTGCAGTCTTCTTAACGTCGGGCTTTTTCCACCACTGTGGAGCTTTAGGTGTCATTACATCAGTCATGGCGCGTTATCCCTTCACTGTAAAGTGACCAGACATATAGCCCATGGTTGACATTACTGCACCAAACTTTGCGATAGTTCCATCGCCGCATGGATACTCGCAGTTCCATACATACTCACCAGGTCCACCAGTAATAAATGTAAATGTTGTCACGTTGGGCTTTTTTGTAAATCCCTCTTCAGGCATATCTTCTTCAGCGACCGCCTTCATTGGAACGCTTACAAAAAACTCATCCTGTGCTGATGAGTAACCGTGGATGGTAAATGTGTGGCCAACTGCATCTGGAGAAATCGATGTCATTCGCGCACCGTTTAACTGCGCCGAACCATCAATGGTTCCGCGCACATGTGCAAAGTAATCGTTATTTAAACTTTCGCCACCATCATAATTTGTGACGGTCATTGTTATTACAGAGTGAGCTGGGACTTCAAAGTTTGTAACTGGACCATATGTAACATAGCCAGGGTGTGCGCCACCATTTTTTCCATGGCTTCCCGCTGAGCTATCGGGATACACCGAGATCGCAAGCGTTGCATGAGGCAAATTCCCTTGGGGGGTATCCATCGTGCCCGCTGGAGTTGCCGCCATTACCCGTGAATCATTTTTCGCTGCGGCAACATATGTCCCGATGCCGGCAATTACACCCGCTCCGATAACTACTGTTGCTAGTGCACCCAAAATCCGCTTATTCATTCAAGCCCCTCCCGTTAGGGAAATCATGTGAAACTCAAATGGCTCACACATAACTGTGAGCCTATTCACAGCAGGTTAGACCTGTTTCCATCAAATGTGAAGTCTATTCCGGGGCGATTTTAACTAGTACTGGGGAGTATGCGAGGGCTAGCCTTCAACACATATGGAGATGCATCATCATGACATTGGAATCTGGGGATCGTGGCAAGTGGCCCCAGAGATTCTCCTACCGATTTTATTACTTGTATTTCTTTACGTACGCATACCAGAAGGCACTGTGAGCAATCGTCAGAGAGTTTTCTTCATCTCTGGAATCGCTAGTGCGCTTGCTGTAATTGTCACTCCTATCGGTGCTCGTGCAATGGATTATTTCTCTTTACATATGGTCCAACACATCACCTTGATGATGATTACCGGTCCACTACTGGTACTTGGCACGCCCACTTCATTTCACCCTAAAAACAAATTCTTTATAACGGCTACGCATTCGATGCTGAGTTGGTTTACATATGCCACTTTAATGATTGGTGTACACCTACCAGTTCCTCATAAATTTATTATGGATCATTCTTGGGCACATACTTATCTTGAAGTTCCTTTGTACCTATTTCTTCCTTATTTTTTCTACTTTAATTTGTTAGACCGAAACTTAGTTAACCGTCGCATTTCACCAGCGTTAGCAGTGATCTCACTTTTCTTAATGATGGTGCCAGAAACATTGACTGGCTTCTTTATTTATACCGCCCCAGGTTCATTATACGACAATATGTATTCGCTCAATGATCAACGCCAAGGTGGTTCATTTATGTGGGCCGGTGCAATGATTATCGATACTATCTGGATGTCATTTGCCGTTTTCCACTGGATAAAATCTGAAGAAAAAAAGTCAAGAGATATCGATGCCCAGATTGCTGCAGAAAATGGCTAACCGTGAAGAGTTTGAAGCTCCTGATTGGGTAAAAAATGACTCGGTAACTCCGCCTGTAACTAATAAGCAAAAACGCATTCTAAATATCTCGTTGTTTGTTGTAGTTCCATTCTGCTTATGGGCTGGATGGTTTGAATTTGGACGGGCGGAAGGGCCCAAAGCGGCAATTGGCGCGCATGGGTATATACATTTGAGTGGCCATTTTTTGCCGCCCTATCTTTTTACTTATGGCGCCGCTTAATTAAAGGGGATATTCCCCAAATTCCACGCCCAGATCTTGAAAAATTAACCCACGAACCCCGTGGTAAAGAGTTGCAATAATTCAGGGTAGAATTTCTCATGTTGATGCAACCGCATCAAAGAACTTCCCTCTAAGCGCGGCACATGCAGCGCTACTTGCGAGTCTTATCACCACCCTGACGGCCATTGAGCGCCAGTCACACCCGAGACGCGCTTGTCGTCTCGATTGGTATGCATTTCTATGTCTCTACAACCACGTACTCCCGCGCCCGGAAAAGCCCGTCGCGCCGCATCTGTCGGTAAGCCAAAGCGAACAAAGAAGGCAGCTGCATTTAAAGCCGCTGATCCTAAAGCTCGCCACACAACCGCTGAAAAGAATGCGCGTAAGGGAGCGGCGGCAAAACCTACGACTTCACGTCGCTACTCAGATGCCGATCCAACAACGGTCTCTAAAAAAGAGGTTCGTTTAACTGATCGTTCGAAGTTGCGCGCAAAGCGCTTCCAAGAAAAAACAGCGTCAAAGCCACGCCCAATTGAGGCTCCAGAAGAGCGCAAGGCACGCATTGAATATTCACAAAAGCCTGAGAGCCGTGCAAAGAAGTTTGTGGCTGCTCGCGAAGAGCGCACCAAGCGCCCAATCGATAAGAAGCCAGATTTTAAAAAGACTGAGTACAAGAAAAAAGAGTACGTCAAGCCTGAAAATAAGAAGCCTGAGTACGAAAAGAAAGATTTCAAGAAAACTGATTACAAAAAATCAGATACTCGTCCAACAAATCGTCGTGATGCTGCCGTAGCGAAAGTTTCTCGTACCGATGATGGTCGTCCAAACTTTGTTCCGCGTAAAGTTGAAAAGTTCGATCCAACCCGCCCTAAGAAGCGCAGCGAAGCACCTGATACTCGTGCAGCTAATTTTCGTGCAGAACGCCCTACACGTGATCGACGCAATGATTCACCGGCATATGCCCGCGATGATTTCAAGCACTCATCTAAGACGCATACCAATGCCGCCGTTGACTTTGGTGCAGATGATAATTACATCTCAACAAATTTAGCTGACGCTAACTTGATCGATGCGACTCCCCTGACTGAAATCACAACAACTTTTAGTGATCTTGGAGTTGTCGCACCATTAGTTAATGCTCTTGCGAAACAGGGAATCATGCATCCGTTCCCCATTCAAATTGCTACGTTGCCAGATGCACTTGCAGGCCATGACATTTTAGGTCGCGGCCAGACTGGTTCTGGAAAAACGCTAGCTTTTGGTTTAGCACTGCTCAATAACCTCAATGGCAAGGTCGCAAAACCCCATAAGCCGCTGGCTTTAGTGCTTACTCCAACACGTGAGCTCGCTCAACAGATTGATGAAGTTTTGATGCCACTTGCACGTTCAATTGGTCATGAATCAGTTGTTGTTGCCGGCGGAATGTCCTATGCGAAGCAGATCACTGCGATGCGCCGTGGAACTGCAATCTTAGTTGCAACGCCAGGTCGCTTAATTGATCTTCTTAATAAGGGTGAAGTTCAGTTAGATCACTTAGAGATAACTGTCCTTGATGAAGCCGATCAAATGGCTGACATGGGCTTCTTGCCAGTTGTCAAAGAGATTTTAGATCAAGCCAAGCTAGATGGACAGCGCATGTTGTTCTCGGCAACTCTTGATCGTGGCGTTGACTCATTGGTTCGCCAGTACTTAAAGAATCCTAAGACCCACTCACTACAAAATGACCGTGCATCAGTTTCAACAATGGAGCACTTCGTTCTTGTTATGAACCCAGGCGATAAAGATGACATTACAAATCAGATTGCTGCCCGTAACGGTAAGACGATTATGTTTGTTAAGACTCAGCGTGGTGCCGATCGTTTAGCTGACAAGCTTGCTCATGCAGGTGTTGCAGTTGGCGCACTTCATGGTGGAAAATCACAAGCGGTTCGTACTAGAACTCTTGCACTCTTCAAGGAATCGGCAAATGCCGCACTTGTTGCAACCGATGTTGCAGCCCGTGGAATCCACGTTGATGGAATTTCATTAGTTGTTCACGTCGATGCTCCAACAGATCACAAGGATTATCTACACCGCGCAGGTCGTACTGCACGTGCAGGTGAGGCCGGAACTGTTGTAACAATCGCAACGACTAAGCAGCAGAAATCAATCGGCGGTCTTACATCTCGCGCAGGTGTTACTCCAAAGTTTGTTGGCGTAACTCCACTTAGCACCGAGCTAATGAAGATTACCGGCGCGCAAGAGCCATCAGGGGTTCCTTACATTGTGCCAATCGTTGAAAAATCAGTGCGTAGTGGTGGCAATAAGCGCCCTCGTCCTAATTCAAGTCAGCGCCGTCGCCGCCCTCACTAATTGTTAGAGACTAGGGATTAACGCATAATCCCTGTGTGGCCTAAGGAGTAACGACCGGGCTGTGGCCAAATAGTTAATCCATGAGGCTCTTTGCCGACTTTAATTCGCTTAATGAACGTGCCTTTTTCTATGTCAAAAACATAGACCTCGTTGTCATATCGGCCAGAGACCCAAAAGTATTTTCCATCGGCAGATATATTTCCCATATCGGGACTTCCGCCGCCAGGAATCTCCCACTTGGCAATTAATTTGTTATCGCTAAATCGAAGCACCGAGACCGAACCTTCATTACGGTTAGTAATAAGTAATGTTTTGGCATCCCGTGTGACATAGAGTCCGTGAGTTCCAAGGCCCGTTCTCAAGAAAGTAAAGTTACCAAAATCATTTGCGGGCATAATCCATAGACCGTTTGTTGCCATATCGGCGATATAGAAAACCTTCCCATCAGGAGAAATCTTCACATCTTGTGGCATTGGACTCATGCTGCCCTTTTGAGGAAGCAACGCCTTCCCAATTATCTTCATCTTCGCAGTGTCAACTTTTAGGATCATTCCACTGAATTCGCAAGTTGCAACAAAGAAAGTTCCGTCAGCGCTCCAATCTGCATGATTCACACCAGCACACGGCACTTTTACTACCTTCTTGATTGCCATTGTGTGCGGGTCACGAAAAACAATCTCTTTGTCGGCTTCGGCCATAATAATTGCGTACTTACCATTAGGTGTGAAATACAAATTATATGGATCGTGAACATAGACATCTTTACCCGCGGTGACCGTCATAGGGTTAATAGGAGTTAAATAATTGCCCTTATTATCATTAACCCACAGTGTTTTTAAGTCCCATGAGGGGACAACGTGCTGCGGCCCGCTATGTGTTTTAATCGTTTTTACTACTTTATAAGTCTTTGGATCGATGACCGTTACCGTTGAAGACTGCAGGTTTGGAACATAAACTCGCTCAGGCATATCTTTAACCGTATCGCTCAAATTATTTGCAGTATCGGCTGCATAGATATTACTTGGATCTAGAAGCGGTGGCATTCCATCTAGTGAAGCTGCGAAAGCCGAATACGGAAATATTAAAGTCAGAGCAATAAAGATAGCGCCGTAACGTTTCATCAGGCCTGCAATAACTCAGTCAATGTCACGGGTGTAAAACCTTTGTCATGCAGACTGGTCAGCAATGTTGGCATGGCATCTAATGTCACTTTATGCCCAAGGTGCAAGCTAATAATCGAGCCATTCTTGACATTATTCATAACGTTGCTAATCACGCTCTTCTTGCTCGGATCTTGAAAGTCTTTGGAATCGACTTCGTAGGAGATGCATTGACCGTAGCCATATTTTAAGGCAGCGGCTCGAATTAAAGGTGTTGAAAACTGGGTTCCTGATGGTCGAAACCATGCTCCGTGATTTCCAATTAATTTCGTTAATTCGGCTGCACATTTAGATATTTCAGAATCAACCCTCTTGGCCGAAATAGTTTTCATTTGGGTGTGTGTCATAGTGTGATTTCCTAGATCATGTCCCTCTGAAATTATTCGGCTAGCAATCAGAGGCTCTGCGACTAACCAAGTGCCAACTGCAAATATAGAAACTTTTGTCCCTGTTGATTTGAAGAGTTTCAGCAGCGGATCTGCAAAATCTGGGGCACCAGCTCCATGAAAGGTAAGGGCAATTTTTGCCACATTTCTTGGGCCGTGAGCGATATCGGCACCGGCTGCCTGAGCCACTGGATTCTGACCAAGTTCAAGTGCGCCTGCACCAATGACAGCGGCGGCTTTTAGAATATCGCGTCGAGTAAATGACATATTGCAAGGATACTGCACTAATAAATACTTATATGTAGGCTCTGACTATGACCGATATAACTAATAACCCTTTTACCAGTCGAAGTGTGCTTGAGTTTGAACTCCCACCATTTTCCCAGATTCAAGAAGAAGATTACTTACCTGCTTTTTATGCGGGATGTACTGAGCAGTTATCCGAAATTGACGAGATTCTCAATTCACCAGGAGCTGCCACTTTTGAGAACACGATCATCGCCATGGAAAAAAGCGGTCAGATCTTAAAGCGAATGTTGCTGGTTTTCTATAACAAATCTTCAAGTGATACCAATGATGCTATTGACGCAATTGAAGAGGAGTTGGCCCCAAAGCTCGCAGCTCACCAAGATGCAATTCAATTAAATCCCGCTTTGTTTGCTCGCATTGAGGGTCTGTACAAGAATCGTGAAGGCTCCGATCTCAGCAGTGAAGACTCTTGGCTTCTTGAGCGTTACTACATGGATTTACTTCATGCCGGTGCCCACTTAACTCAGACTCAGAGAGATCGTCTCAAGCAGCTCAATGAAGAGCTCTCAATTCTTGAAACAACCTTCTCAAAGAACGTACTTGCAGACACTAATGATTTGGCAGTACTTGTAGATACCCTGGAAGAGCTTGATGGACTTAGCAAGAATGAGATTGCAGCGGCAAGCACAGCGGCAAAAGAGCGTGGCCATGAGGGTAAGTGGCTCATCGCAATGGTGAACTTCACGGGTAACCCTGTACTTGATTCACTAACTAACCGTGGACTCCGTGAAAAAATAATGCGCGAATCTCTTTTAAAAGCTAATCGTCCGAACGCAAACGACAATAAGCCAATCCTTCTACAAATGATAAAACTACGTGCAGAGCGTGCGGAACTATTTGGAAAGAACACTCATGCCGAGCATGTGATTGCGATTCAAACTGCGCAGACTCCCGAAAATGTTCACGCGATGCTTCGAAAAATAGCACCAGCCGCGCTTCGAAATGCCAAAGCCGAAGCTCAGGATCTTCAGAAATCTTCTGGTGCTGAAATTGAAAGCTGGGACTGGGGTTTTTATACCGAGCAGGTACGAATGAAAAAATACAATATTGATACCTCCAAGATGCGCCCCTACTTCGAACTCGAGCGCGTTCTACATGATGGAGTCTTCTTTGCAGCTAATAAACTCTTTGGAATCACCTTTAAAGAGCGCCCAGATTTAGTTACGTATCATCCCGAGGCGCGTGCTTTTGAAGTTAATAATGACGATGGATCTCCGCTCGGATTATTTGTAGGAGATTTCTTCACACGTGATTCAAAGCGTGGTGGCGCATGGATGAACAGCCTTGTAGAACAGAACTTTCTGCTTGGTCAGCTTCCTGTCGTTGTTAATAATCTCAATATTCCAAAGCCTCCTGCAGGACAACCCGCACTTCTGACTCTTGATTTCACGACAACTTTATTCCACGAGTTTGGACATGCCCTGCATGGCCTGTTGTCACAAGTTAAGTACCCACGAGTTTCTGGAACTTCTGTTCAACGCGATTTTGTTGAGTTCCCATCTCAAGTCAATGAAATGTGGATTATGTGGCCAGAGGTGCTCGATAACTACGCCCGCCATTTCGAAACTGGCGAGCGCCTGCCACAAGAGTTGGTAGATAGTTTGAATGAGGCTTCGACTTTTAACGAGGGCTTTACAACTACTAGTTATTTAGCGGCAGCGGTCTTGGATCTTGCCTGGCATTCATTAACAAGTAAGGAGGCCGCAATCATTGATGATGTAGAAGCCTTCGAAGCTAAAGCCCTGTCTGATTACGGACTTGATTTTGCACCTGTCCCGACAAGATATCGCTCGACATATTTCAGCCATATCTTTGCCGGTGGGTACTCGGCTGGCTATTACGGCTACATATGGTCTGAAGTACTAGATGCCGACACTGTTGACTGGTTTAAGGAAAACGGTGGCCTGCTGCGTGAAAATGGTGAGCGCTTTAGAGACACCTTACTTGGCCGCGGTGGATCGATTGATTCAATGCAGATGTTTAGAAACTTTCGAGGTCGCGATTCAAAGATCGAGCCTTTGTTGAAGCGTCGCGGTCTCCTGTAACTCTTCATATCTCTTGGTCAGTAGTGCAAGATCGCCGCTGACTAATAATCTCTTGTCGCGTCCGAGTTCGCCAAAAACGATGGTGAAATCGCGAGCGCGAATGTGGAAGGCATTAGCTAACTCTTTGACTACGGCTTGGTTTGCTTTTCCATCGACGGCCGGGGCTTGTACTGCAACGACTAAGCGCGGTGGATCTCCGACAGTTCCGCCTACTTTATTTCGTGAAGCATTTGGGCGAACCCGAATTTCAATTAAGAGTTGTTCAGACACTTAGCCGGCAGAGCCTGAAGGACCTGACTTACGTTGAAAACGTGGAGCTGGCGCACCACCTGCTTGTGCACCGCCAACCTTTGGGCCAGATGCATTGCCGCCGCCAGGAAGAGATGAGTTCTTATGCTTTTTCTTTTCCAGCGCCTCTAAAAACTTTGCGCGGGCATCATCTGCGGGTTTCTTGTCATCGGCCATGAGCTAATCCTATCTTTAATTAGTACTCTCTTTGTACTCACGTAAACGCTCTAAGACTTCTGACTCGCGATAACGGCGATGCCCACCTAAGGTTCTAATGGCAGTTAACTTTCCGGCCTTGGCCCAGCGTGTAACAGTCTTAGGGTTTACGTGAAATCTAGCGGCAACCTCTTTGGGGGTAAGAAGAACTTCAGCATCAGGTAAACGGCTCATTCTCTCCCCTTCTTTTTAAGCTGGTGGCCAAGTATTGCGAGTAAAAGTGGGCAAAGCAATAACTTTCGACGAGTTAATTAGCTGATTCAAGGCCCTGTACATTGCGCCAGCGCGACATAAGTCGTTCATATCCTTGACCCGCCAGCATTCCATCGGCAGCTGCAAGGCCAACTATGGAGTGCAAAACATCTTCAATAGAAGTGTCGTCTTCTAAACCTTTATGGCCATTATTGCGAAGAGATTTATCAAGATAGTTAGCTAATCCGCCGTAATCTAGTTCGACATAGGATTTTGGATGAAACATTTCAAGCCACGCAAGCAAATTTTCAAGATCTTGCTCTACTGGTCCCTCACCAAAAGCGGCTACGACGGTTTCATGAGCCGATTGAGCCCGATTCTTTGCTAGTGAAATTGTTGTTCGGCAACGAGTGGTTAAACCATGTGTATCTTCTCCTCTATATCGTTCCTCAGGTAAGAAAAGTAAAAACCAACGTGGTGGAATAATCCATGTTTCATTAAGAATATGTGGAACTTTGTCCTCTAATAAATCTACACCCGCAGTTATTACATCTTCCATCGACGGAGTAAGAAAAAATGGAACGACGGTGCTAGGTAATGAGTCTTTAAAGTTATCTAAAGCTGCCCAACATCTAGTTGCAGTTGACCATGGGCTGACATATCTCTCGCCATCAACTTCAAGAATATGAACTCCATCGGGGCGACCAACTGGAGGTTCAGGAACAACAACTCGAAGAAGAGCTAACTCTTCTTCGCGAAGAATACTTTCATCGGTGATATCAATGCCTTGCCAACGTAAACGATCGGCAGGTTCAAATGCTGAAAGCGGCTCGTAGATACGAAGTGAAGCGACGTAGGGAGTTGGTCTCACGCACGTGGGATGTAATTGCCCTCAGCGAAGGGATCGTCATCATCTCTATTTTTCGAGGGATCAACTTCGCCATGTAGTTCTTCATGTAGTTCTTTAGTGAGGCGATCAAGATCCATATCTTGTGCGTTGTACTTCAAATCCCGCGCAACTTTGGTTTGCTTTGCTTTTGCTCGGCCGCGACCCATAAAGCGACCTCCTTACCTGTCTATTTCTCAGAGGCGTAGGCTATCGCGCCCCGTACCTGCCCTCCAAAGTCGAGCGTAAATCCGAGCCCTGACGCGGACTTACACGCCCAGCGACCCAGGCTTTCATGCCCCGGGCCGCTAGTGAGGCGATAGCTAGGTCGGCCGCCTCTGGAGCCACGATGGCAGTCATGCCGATTCCGCAGTTCCAGGTTCGTTCCATATCAATCTGGGGAACACCACCCATTGACGCCATGAACTCCATCTCGACTGGCAGCGACCACGTTGAACGTTCATAAGTCGCACATAAATGATCTGGAATAACGCGCGCAGTATTTTCGGCAATTCCCCCGCCAGTAATGTGAGAAAAAGCGCGCAACTGCCCAGGCATAGATTTAATGAGGGCTAAACAATCTAGTGCGTAGATCTCGGTTGGAGTTAGAAATACTTCACCGGAACTCTTGCCGTACTCACTCACGTGAGCTTGCAAACTCAAATTTTTACTCTTAATAATGTGACGCACGAGCGAGAAACCATTGGCATGAAAACCACTTGATGGCATGGCAATAAGTACGTCGCCATTGTGAATTAATTGGGCACCTAACTGATTATCTGAATCGACGACACCAGTTGCAGCTCCAGCAATATCAAATTCATCTTCATCAAGTAAGCCTGGATGTTCGGCGGTTTCGCCACCAATCAGCGCGGTGTTTGCTTTCGCGCAACCACGAGCAATTCCTGCAACGATTTCAGCGACTCTATCTGGAAATACTTTTCCAACTGCGATGTAGTCGGTCATAAATAAAGGCTCTGCACCACAAACAACTAGATCGTCAACAACCATGGCAACCAAGTCCTCGCCGATTGTGTCGTACTTGCCCATGGCTCGTGCGATTTCAGTCTTAGTGCCAACACCATCTGTTGATGTTGCTAGCAAAGGTTTTTTCATACTTTTTAAAGCGCTTGCATCAAAGAGCCCGGCAAACCCACCGATACTTCCTACAACTTCAGCGCGTGAAGCTTTAGCAATCGATGCCTTCATTAATTCAACGGCGCGATCGCCTGCATCGATATCGACACCTGAATCCTTATATGTGCTCATTCGTGACTGTGCACTTCGCTGATTTCAAGACGCATCTTGCCTTCTGACATATCGGCTGGGATGCGAATTGGATATATGCCAGTAAAACACGCTGAACATAGCTTGTTTTCCTCAATCTGGGTGGCCTCAATCAAGCCCTCAAGTGAGACATACCCCAGCGAGTCGGCACCTATAGAGCGACGAATTTCTTCAATCTCTAAACCGCTGGCAATTAGCTCAGCTCTGGTTGCGAAGTCAATTCCGTAATAACAAGGCCACTTAACTGGAGGCGACGAGATACGAACATGAATCTCACGAGCTCCCGCCTCACGAAGCATTCGAACGATTGCACGTTGGGTGTTTCCGCGAACAATCGAATCATCGACCACAACGATGCGCTTACCTTCAATAATCTCGCGCAAGGGATTCAGTTTCAATCGAATACCCAGTTGGCGAATTGTTTGTGATGGTTGAATAAATGTTCGTCCAACATAGGAGTTCTTGACCAAGCCAATCCCAAATGGAATTCCCGAACCTTTGGCATAACCAATCGCCGCTGGAGTTCCAGATTCAGGAACTGGAATAACTAAGTCGGCCTCGACTGGTGCCTCTTTGGCAAGACGTTCACCAATTGCCACTCGCGTGACATGAATTCCTTGACCTGCAATTAATGTATCTGGCCGTGCGAGATAAACATATTCAAATAAACAACCCTTAGGTTCGGCTACTGCCCAACGTTGCGAGCGGACTCCATTTTCATCGATTGCAATGAACTCCCCAGGTTCGATTTCACGAACAAATGCTGCGCCGACAATATCTAGCGCTGCGCTTTCTGAAGCAACTACCCAACCAGTTTCAAGTTTGCCAAGCACTAGTGGCCGTACACCATGGCGATCACGGCGATCACGCGCTGCATACAGTGTGTGCTCATCCATAAAGACTAAAGAGAAAGCACCTTCTAGCTGCGGTAATACTGAAATTGCGCTTGCTTCTACATTTTTCTCATTTTGTAATGAGATTAGCGCCGTCATAATCTCGGTATCGGTAGTTGCACCACGATCACGGCCAGTTGTTGGCTCAAGTTTTTGAACAAGTTCAGCTAACTCGCCAGTATTTGTTAAGTTGCCATTATGGGCCAAAGCCAGCGTTCCATACTTAGTTGGGCGCAGTGTTGGTTGGGCATTCACCCACGTACTCGATCCTGTCGTGCTGTAACGACAGTGCCCGATAGCTAAATCTCCCGGCAATGTTGCTAAATCACTTTCGGTAAATACCTGCGATACAAGTCCCATGTCCTTATATACAAGAATTCGCTTTCCGTCACTTGTTGCAATTCCGGCAGACTCTTGTCCACGATGTTGCAGTGCATACAAACCGTAAAAAGTTAACTTTGCAACTTCTTCTCCAGGAGCCCATACGCCAAAAACTCCGCACGCATCTTGTGGGCCCTTATCGGCATCCAAAATATTGTGATTTAACAATCCATCTGGACGCCGGCTCATGAAGTAATCCTAAGCGGTAAATACTGTGTTAAATCCGCACGCACTCCTGAAGCGGTAATCGCGCCGTTGTTGAGGGCTTCACTCCATAAAATTTCCCCGGCGGCAAGAGCAAGCCACGTCTGGGCATTCATTTCGACGACATTAGCAGGTGTACCCCGCGTATGTAGCGGACCATCTCCGCATTGCACCGCTGCGTATGGTGGCACGCGTACTTCAATTGCGCGTCCAGGGGCCTTAGCAGTCAAAAGTGCAAGCGTGCGCTTAACTTGCTCTAAAGTTTTAGGATCGCGCATCGACTTTAACCAAAGAGTTTCTGAAAGGTTGCGGTGTGGGCAGTACGAAGTTCATCAAGAAAAATCACTGCATCATTAATTCGTAACGCGTTCCCGCCAGTTGTTCCCAATCTGGATAGTGTTATCTGATATTTAGCGGCAAGAGAAGACAGCGCATCGGTTTTGCTTGGCTCAATTGCCACGATGACGCGTCCTGGGCTTTCGCTCAATAAAGAGATTCCAACATCTGCAAGAGTGATAGTCGCACCCACTGAGTGACGCAAGACCATTTCGGTAAGACCTGCAGATAGTCCACCCTGACTTAAATCATGCGCTGCGCTAAAGATCTTCTCTACTCGACCAGCTAGAAGTACCTCTATAAGGCGCATTTCACGGGCTAAATCAGCAGTTGGTGATTGACCCACTCGCTGTCCATGCATGAAAGCCCATTCACTTCCAGCAAGATCAGCATGTGTATCACCAAGAAGATAAAGATCTAAGCCAGCACTTTCAAAACTCATCGGAGTTCGTGTTCGAACATCATCGATAACACCTAAGACACCAATTACTGGAGTTGGCAAAATTGCAACAGCGCCTGTTTGATTGTAGAAAGAAACATTTCCACCAGTAACTGGCAGGCCCATCTCTAAACATCCATCGGCTAAGCCGCGCACAGATTCAGCGAACTGCCACATGACACCAGGATCTTCAGGTGAACCAAAGTTAAGGCAGTTGGTGACTGCTAATGGTCGCGCACCTGCAGTAGCGATATTTCGTGCCGCTTCAGCTAAAGCTAACTTCGCGCCTTGATAGGGATTCAAATATGACCAGTTGGCATTTGCATCGGTTGATATAGCAACACCTAAATGTGTGCGCTCATCGATTCGGACCATTCCCGAATCATCGGGCTGGGATTGAATGGTATTGCCTTGAACATACTTATCATACTGCGATGTAACCCAGGATTTATCAGCCAAGTTAGGAGTAGCTGCAAGTTCCAAAACTGTTGCTTTAATCTCTGCCGCTGTATTAGGAATCGGAACTTTCACAGTTTGTGAGTTCACGTCTTCGATGTACGCCGGTTGAGCCATTGGTCGGTTGTAAACAGGACCTTCGTGGGCAACTGTACGTGGTGGAACATTGACAATAATTTCGTCATTCCATGTAATCACTAAACGATCGCCATCAGTGACTTCACCAATAGCAGTAACAGTGACGTCCCATTTTGCGCAAATCTCTAAGAATCGTGCAAGTTTTTCAGGTTCAACAATTGCACACATACGTTCTTGTGACTCTGACATTAGAATCTCTTCGGGTGAAAGTGATGGATCCCGCAAAGGAACCTTATCTAGGGCTACTTTCATGCCCCCACTGCCACCAGAAGCAAGTTCGCTAGTGGCACATGAAAGTCCGGCTCCACCTAGATCTTGAATTCCAACAACCAAATCTTCGGCAAAGATTTCAAGTGAGCATTCAATGAGTACTTTCTCTACAAATGGATCGCCAACTTGAACACTTGGGCGTTTTGTGGAACCACCAGCACCAAAAGTTTCGGATGCAAGGACTGATACTCCACCGATTCCATCGCCACCAGTCTTAGCACCATACAAAACAACTAAATTACCGGCACCTGCCGCTTTAGCTAATTTAATATCGCTGTGCTTCATTACTCCAACACATAAGGCATTTACTAAAGGATTACCTGAATACGTTTCATCAAAAATAACTTCTCCACCGATATTTGGTAAACCTAAACAGTTTCCATATCCACCAACACCTGCAACGATTCCCGGTAATACACGCCGAGTATCAGGCGCATCGGCTGGACCAAATCGAAGTGGATCCATTACCGCAACAGGCCGTGCGCCCATTGTTAAAATATCGCGAACGATTCCGCCTATACCCGTTGCTGCACCTTGGTAGGGCTCTACAAAAGATGGGTGGTTGTGGGACTCAATTTTGAAAGTTACTGCATAGCCCTGTCCAACATCGACAACACCTGCATTTTCACCGATACCAACTAGTAGTGCATCAGACTTTGGTGCTTTATCACCAAACTGTTTTAAGTGAACTTTTGATGATTTGTAAGAACAGTGCTCTGACCACATAACTGAATACATGGCTAGTTCAGAGGATGTTGGGCGGCGACCTAAAATCTGCCTTATACGTGCATATTCATCGGGCTTCAAACCCAGTTGCGCATAAGGTTGGATGGCTTCTGGTGTCGTTTGAGCAATTGCAACAGTATCGAGTGCCATCACTTCACCATGTCATTTAAAATCGATGTGAAAAAGCCAAGGCCTTGTGCTGTTGGGCCAGTTAAAGGGTCAATAGCGTGCTCTGGGTGCGGCATAAGCCCCACTACGTTTCCGCGAGCATTGGAAATTCCAGCGATTAAATTCCGTGAACCATTGGGGTTTTGCCCAACATATCTAGCTATAACACGACCTTCTCCCTCTAACTGCGCCAGAGTTTTATCATCACACTGAAAAGAGCCTTCACCATTTTTTAATGGGATAACAATCTTTTGCCCAACTGAATACGATGAAGTCCAGGCGGTCTGTGTATTAGTAATCTCAATCTCTTGATCACGGCACAAAAAGTGAAGATCAGAGTTACGTGTTAGCGCACCTGGTAATAGATGTGACTCGCACAAAACTTGAAACCCGTTGCAGATTCCTAAAACTGGCATACCTTTTTCTGCTGCTTCAATGACTAAATTCATGACAGGTGCAAAGCGTGAGATTGCACCACATCTCAAATAGTCGCCATAGGAAAAACCCCCAGGCAAAATAACTGCATCAACGCTTTTTAGATCGGCGTCAGCATGCCAGAGAGACACAGCTTCTGCTCCGCCTACGTTAACTGCGCGCGCAGCATCGCGATCATCAAGGGTTCCTGGAAAAGTTATAACCCCAACGCGCATTATTTTTCAACTCTTACAACATAGTTTTCGATTACTGGGTTTGACAGCAAGACTTCAGCAGCTTTTTCTACTTCAGCTAACTGTGCAGGAGTTGGATCACCCACAACTTCAATCTCAAATCGTTTTCCTTGACGTACCGATGTGGCAAAAGTAAAACCAAGGCGTGGCAGTGCAGATGCAACAGCATTTCCTTGTGGGTCAAGAATTTCAGGCTTCAACATTACGTCTACAACAATCTTTGCCATGGTCTTATTCTCCCTGTATTAGAACTTGCTGCCAGTTAAACGATAAAAAGCTTCCTCGTATCGAAGTGAAGTCTTTTCTACTATCTCTTCTGGAATCTCTGGGGGTGGGCTAT